>JACKZZ010004617.1_pt1 | contig 32229 bp, 15 predicted proteins | sample 8027871 | NCBI WGS metagenome assembly JACKZZ01 (sample SAMN15724774, study PRJNA655200) | protist metagenome | isolation source: fluorescence activated cell sorting (FACS) single amplified genomes of... | place: USA: West Boothbay Harbor, Gulf of Maine | collected 2000-07-19
TTTAACGTCGCGGGGAACACACCGTACGAAGAGCGTTACGCGTCTGGGGCAATGCGATTTTGTGCCGGTGGTCGCATTAATCCTATTATAGTTCCAATGCTTGCGCATTCGCTGAACAAAATTGTGTATGAATGGGGTGTCGAAAATATTTCCCAAAAAAATAAAAAAATGACAGACGAAATCAAGCGGGAATGCGATGACTTGGGCCTGACAACCGCGGAAAACTACCACCATATTATTGGAATCAAGCAAAGAGGCAATCTTGACTTCCCAGAACAAATTTCGAGATGGCTGAAAGACAAAGTAAACATCATCATCAGCGCTCGTTTCAAATACTTACGAGTTGCCCCGCAGGTTTATAATACGCCAAGAGAGGTGACCATTTTCGTCCGTGCCCTACGCGAATTTATGAGGCTACAACTGTTGGTTAAAACGGGGGTGCGCGCAAATGCTTTAAGTGCGTCAACGTTTACTCTGCACGATAAGCATAACAGTGGTCATACCCCCCGTCTCCTTCTGTGTCAAATTGAAGAGTGGGGGCTGACTGAGGAGGAGGGATGAGGGTGGAATGATGTTATGTCAGCTCAGTGCGTCCTGCATTACTTGTACTACTTATCATACTAAGGTGATCGAGTCTGACAATATGGTAGGTCCCACGGTTGTATATTGTAATGTTCTGATGATGTTCTTTTTACTTGTGTAATGATGTACTTGTTGCTCTTCAGCAATTCATTATTATACAACTTGAGGTTGAAGGCTGCGCGTACATACATGCGTACATTATAAGTGGTGCGAACGGAGCGAGAGATGAATAACGGCGAGATGGAGCAGTGAAATATGTACTTGTGACCACTCGAGAATGTCTGCTTGCCCGAGCAACCAGCCAAAGCGAGACCTAGCCAGGGTGACAATGGAGAGTGAGAATTCAATCAACTGTGCTCGCGTGATCGTCAAGTCTTTGGTTACTCCCTTCCTTTGCAGTGGAATTTCTCTCTCAGATCGTCCAGAGTGAACCTGAAGGAAGGTAGCGTCTGCGCGCAGTCATTGGCGTGTCTGCAGGTACAAAGTCACACACAATATGTTGAAAAAACACCACGAACGAATTCGTGGAACTGTTCGCAACTTTGTCCACTTTCTGACCCGGTTGTATATATCTGATATAGAAGTGCGAGGACTTCGCAACCTTCAGCGGTTGGGAAGTGGAAAGAGTGGGGCCATTTTTGCTGGAAACCACCCCAGTGGCTTGCTTGATCCAATGGTTGTCATGACGGCACTTCCCGATAAGAAAATTAGTTCAGTGGCAAAGTACGGTCTGTTCAAAGCTCCTGTCGTCGGATTCTTCCTTCAAGTCATGCAGAGTGTGCCGGTAGCCCAACCGTATGATCACGATCTACCCCCGGACAAGCAGATGTCGAAAGAAGAACGCCGCATGATGAACGACCAAATGTTCAAGACCGTCACACAACGCCTGGTCGACGGTGTGAATGTGTGCATTTTTCCGGAGGGAACTTGCCACAGCACCCCACAAATCAAGGCTCTCAAAGTTGGGACTGCCCGAATGGCACTCCAAGTGTCAGCCGGGACGAATGGAAAGGTGCGCATACCTATTTTTCCTATCGGCATTACCTATTCTGTGCCGAGTGGTGCGCGATTTAGAGCAAAAGTTCTGGTAGACATTGGATACCCGATTGAAGTTACGGATGAGTTATTGGCAATGTATCAAAGTGGAAGCCCGTCTACCAAACGGGCAGCAGAGGAAAAAATGACCAGCCGAATCGATCGCCATCTTAGCGATGTTACCGTACGTGTTCCTGACTGGGTTGTAGAACTTGAACGGTTCTGCAACCTCAGAGATTTATCTAGGCCTGTTTATTCGACAGTCCGAAAAGGAAAGAAATGGTACGAGCAACAAGGGGTTTCTCTGGGACAGTCGGTGTTTGGCGAGGAGCGCATCAGTGGGGGAATTATTGCGGCCAAAGGCCATTTTCAGCAGTACGACAGTGACAAAGATGGGGCCCTCACAGCCTCTGAACTTTCCACGATGATGGAAGAAAAACTGGGCACAACGGTGTCCATCAAACAGGCAGAAAAGATCATTTCAGAGTTTTCAAAAGGTAGTGAGAAAACGCTGTCTTTGTCGGACTTTGAAATGATGGTTGGTATGGAACGATGGAAAGAACAATGCCGCGTCGAGGTAGGGAGTACCTCTTTCACTAGCGTCCCTTACTACGAAACCGTGGCCGAAGCCCGCAGACGGATGCGGAAAACACACGCAGATCAGTCTATACAGACTGGCGACATTCCAGCTCGAAGCATTAGAACAGAGACACCCAACGTTGAGCTGCAACGTGACGCTGCCCGAAACGCATTGTTTGGCCTGGCTAAACTGCAACCTGCGCCCAGTGAGTGGGATTTCATTAACTTGATGCACCTGTCACGCCGTATTTACAAACCCTACTCTGCTAAATTAACACTGGGGCAGTATGCAGATCTGACTCGTTCCTTTGCCCAAGTAGCTGTCAGACGAATTGACGATCCTGTGTTTCAAAAGCTATGGAAAAGTGTCATGGAGTATAACAACAAACTGGAAGAGCTGGGTTTAACAGACAAGTATGTTGCCCAACATGCCAGAGGGACAGACCCCCTGAATGAACGGTTGAACAAACTCCGTGAAAAGGCCCGCTCGACCATCGCAATGACCTTGCTTAAGCAAGTCGTTGGACTGGTTGGCGGCATTGTCCACAGCCCAATAGTCATTCTGGCGCAGGTTGCCGGAACTAAAATGGGCGTGGATGAGTTTGGAGACCGAAGCGTTGAGGCAACTATGAGAATAGTTGCGAGTCTCGGGGGCGTCGCGCTTTATTATCCGACTGTTGCGATCGCAATCGGCGCTTACTCTAGCTCGATGCTGCTGGGTGTGTCCGTAATCCCTGCCATGGCACTTTCGGGCTACACATGGGTGCATCAGCGACCACTTCAAAACGCCGTAAAGTTGGTCAAGGGGTCTTTCAAACTTTTAACAAGTAAAGACACTGTCGATGGGCTGCGCCTGGAACGAACCTTGCTCCAATCTAAACTGCGGGAATTTGCCGATGCCCATGCTGCGCCGGGATTGAAAGGCTGGTGGAAAAACCCAGAAAATTATATTTCCGAAATAAAAAAGAAGAGAGTACAGGAGACTATGGATTTTCTTGAGGGATGCCAACGGGTAACTCAACAAGGCATTGAGCAGGCATCGCTGGTCTCATTGACGATTCCACTATTTAATGGTCATAAACGCATAGAGAACGAGCGGGCTGTACTCACGCTAAAACAGGCCCATGGAAATGAGAACGTGTTGCTCTGGATTCCAGGACGAAATGATAGCTTCTTTCACGTTCACATATTGGACCGAGTGCTTGCTGCTGGGTTTGACTTGGCAGTCCTAGACTTTCGGCGCTGTGGCCGCAGCAAAGTTGACGTAGACGGCACAACCCCACTGGTCGAAGAACTTCTGGCCCATGACTCTTATGACTTTGGGGAGTACCACGAAGAAATAGATTCGGCCCTATCTTTTCTCAAACGACCCATACCATTGTCTCCCACAATGAACGTTGCCGCAGGCAATGGCTGTGGAAAGTACTATGAACATGTCGTCGTGTACGCTCACTCGACGGGGGGGCTGGTTGCAGCGCACTATGGGGCAGACGGCAGTAAATACAGTGGTGCTTGGCGTGGAGCAATTGATGGATACATCTTTAACTCGCCGTTTTGGTCGTGGAATCTGCCTTGGTACAACAAGCTTCTCCTCGACAAACTTGAGGACGCAATGAAAGCTGATCTCGTCGAGCCAAGCACATTAATGTCTGAAGGGGGAGCTCCATCACAGTACTCCATGGACTTGTTCAAAACGTATGGATTTCCCCATCCACTTTTGAAGAGCCTGAAAGACCTCCATGTTACTGCAGGCTGGATGACCGCTGTAAAAACTGTCCAAAACCAACTTTACGATGGAGAGCTCGTTTTGAAGAAGCCAACTTTGGTTATGTCTACTCCAGCCGATGAGGTGCTCGTGAATGACGAAATTGAACAACTTTCGCAACACCTTGTATGGAAAGAAAACCCTGCGCTGCTTCAGTACAAGCAAATAGGTACAAGCGATGCCGAACCATCTGCCCATGATCTATTGGCCGCTCCGAGTGCGATTCGCGTCGATGAAGCCATGAAGCACATCGAAGAGTTTTTCAATCGTCACTTTTAAGTGTGCAGGATGAAAGATATATAGTCTCTGCGGAAAGTCTGTTTCATCGTTTATTAATTACTCTAGCTCGTCGTCGTAGATAGGGACAAATGTTTCATACTGTATTATAATTCATATTCATGAGTCGGTCCGTCGGTCTTCAAGTCTTCAACCAATTTAGTTTCACGTGAAAGAAATTCAAAATCGTGACACCTCCAAGCATAGCCCTCTCTTCGGTCCTTCTGTACGATCTCAAAGTCGGTGCCCGACTGTGTGACACCAATTTTTCGTGCGTTCTGATTCAGACACTTGAAATCGCCCCGCTTTGGCTGAGTGTGTACACATTTGCTCTTGGTTGTCCACGCCCGATGAACTAAAATTCAGAGGGACAGCTGTCTCCGTTGTGTAGTTCTTTTTCTTCGTTAACATTTTCCCGCCACCGTCCGTCGGAATTTAGTATGTCCAGCGGGACCAACCAACCAAAGCGATGGACATCGGTGCTATATGACATTGACGATAACATCGATACAGAGGAAGAATGGGAACCATCAAGTGATGATGAAAACAAGTCTGTGATTGCATCTAGTGGTTCACCACAGTCAACGCAAACCCTCGACGATTCTGCCAGAAGCGATACAGACGATGAACCTTTGGAAAAAACCGCGACGGCAACTGCAGTCCACGGCAAGGCGAGAGTAGGAAAACGAGGCTTTAAAGACGCAAATAGTGGCGAGGAAGACACGAGCGATGAAGACTACAACCCAGCTAGTGATACGAGCGAGGAGAGTTCGGCCGACGAAGTTGTGCAGAAAACGCCAGCAAAGGTGGACCTTTCGTCACCATCAGTCGCGTTGTCCCCCAGACGATCTCCGAGACCATCAGGCCCTACAGGAACGCCAACCGTGATACCATCTCCAATCAAGCATCGTCGGGGCGTCATACCATTGGATTTAGATGATGGCGGGGTGGCTAGCGGAAACGAAGGTCCGTTGGAAGAAGAAACTATTGCCGCCCGAACGCGAATGAGGGCGCCTCTGCCGGCCGATCTAGAATTAGATGATTTTGAAAAGCAGCTCCCAGAGACGGAAGAAGATTTCGACTTTAGTTTTATGGATGAGGATGAGGAATATGATCGTTTTCTTGCATTTTTTGGGGAAGAATCGTTCCAGGAAGAGTTGTTCCCAGAAAGTGAGGACGACGACGACGACGACTATAACCCAGAAGCGGAGGAGGACGAAGACGACGACGAAGACGACGACGATGAAGTGCAGGTTAGCAAACAGGAATGGAGCGAATTAGTCGATAGTGTCCGGGAAGTGTTTGCAGATGATATGATGGGTTTACAAACAGTCTTGCCCCAACGTACCGGAGATCGCGAAGTTCGTGCATCTATGCTACGACAGGGTTTGGGGGAAGTCTACGATACGAAGCAAGAAATGATGGTGCAAATGCGGCACCATCTTCATATGCTCATTGAAAATCTTCTCGCATCGTGCTTTCTTAACATTCCCGCGCAGGGGAATGTTATTAAAGCAAAAGCCGCGGAAGACTGTTGCAAGGAGACGCGAGAAAGAATAATTGCGCAACTGCGCCAGCTGAACACTGTGTACCGAACCTCCCTCCGTCTGCCATCATATTCTCACAGCATGACGCGAAGTGCGATGAGATCGGCAGCAGATGCTGCAACCGCTGCTCCTGCGGGCATGGAACCACTACCAGCCACGCAAAAGGAAATGAAAAATTTGTCAAAAAACAATCTTATCAATGTTCCTGGCCTACATTTGTTGCCAAAACTCTTATCTTCGTATGATAGTCTGTTTTCTTCAACTCCCACTCCCACTCCCACGTCTCGACGGGAAGCAAAAAAAGCCATGCTAGAATGGGCTGACGTATTTCAACCCTTTAAAATGTATGCGCCGCCTCTTGCTCCCAGAGCAGGAAGCGGCTGGGGTCCTCGTGGGTTGAAAGGCCGTGTTTTGTGTTTTGCTAAGACCAACGACGACCACTGCAGTTTGCGAAGGTTTACAGCGGCGGAGGATGGACTGTTGTACCTCGGGTTGAAGCAATGGGGACGCCATAATTGGCCACAGATTCAGCAACATTATGTTCCTGGCTTCCACGCAGACGCGATTGAAAAGAGGTTCCGGTCTATAGTGAGCCCAAAAGTAGACGCCGAACACGTCATTACAAACAAACACCAGAAGGATATAAAAGCTTGGTATGACAAAAGCAGACGCGTCTGCCAGGCCTGGACTGCGGCGGAAGAGCAGCATATGGTTGCTGTGTTTCGGTCCTACCAAAATCCAAAGGAGCAGAAAATCACGGAGTACCTGGACAAGTTCCGGGAAAAGTACCCTGATCGGTCCCACAAGTCCATTCGGAATAAGTTCCAACGAATGAAAGGGCAAATGGCGACCTCAGCGCATGCTATGGGGTCGAATAGTATCTCTCCGACAAAAAATGTTTCTGGCAGTGCAGGCAGCAGCACCATTGGTGGTCATTCGCAGGCGCAAGCACTGGTACATAAAACGGCGCTCCCAACTAATTCGGCTTTAGGCAGCCGGACGAGCAGTTTACGGCCTCTGAGGATGGCTAGTTACGGCAGTGTGGATAGTGATTTTTCCAATCTCTTAGGACCTATAGGTATCCCACTTCGTCCCACCTTTTCAAGTTCCCAAGATTCTTTGTCAAAAACTGGTATGCACATGTTTCATTTTGAAAATAGTGTTTCCTTGTCGCCCAAGCGCACAAGGGTTGTCGACGAGTCTTCCTTGGAACGTATCCTTCCTCGCACAGGTTATGTAGATGCCTCGATCACTACCAGGATTGGGCCCGAGAATAGTGAACAGCTTGCTTTTGACATTATGAACTTTGGCAGTGATCAACAACAACCGACAAATTTTTCTCGTCTCTACAATGAGAATTCATTGAACATACCAGAAAATTTTGAACCGATAGCATTTGACGTGGATAGGTTGCCTGAAGATGATGAACCGGCATTCGACAGTGAGCGCTTGGGGTTAAACGATTTTGACTCGAACAGCAGCGATGCTGGGCAATCTCGATGGCTGCTTAAAAAGAAGCGGCCGAACGCATCCACAAATTTGCCTATGCCAGTGGTTGGCACAGACACGTATGCGTTTTCAGATGATTCCGGCTCTCGGCCGGCGGAAAGTCCACGAAAGCGACACTGTGGCAACGGCATAATATCTGACAACGGGGACCACGGTGCTAGCAATAGTGGTGGTAATCCGCTGGACGATTTCCGTGCGATTCACCACACGCAGGTCGCTGGGGAGACCCAAAATAGTGTTGATTGAACCTGGGGTCAGTCTGAAGAATGAATTTATGGGGCTCGCTCCAAGTAATTGCGCGAATCAAAAGCGTGTAGCAGACACACTACTACTAGCTACATCGCCGATCCCCACATATAACTGAAGATACAGTATGAAGTGTCTGTATACATACAGACAGTGTGTTCGCATAAAATAATTTCTATGAACTACAAATAGATGTTGTGTATTGTCTATGATAGAGGTGCGGGAGAAGTGTATTACAGAAGTGTATATTGTATTTATATTTGTACACTTCCATGTTATACTACCCTATCTAGTATAAACACTTCTCCCGCACCTCTAGTCTATTATCACATTATCACGCCAACATATTCGAGCGCGAGTGTTCCGTGAAAATGTGGTTGCGTGTATGGCTGCCTGCGGTGGGTGTTTTTGAGTGAGAGGCGAGGATGCGAGAGTATCGTGGATGATGAAGTTCACTCTGTGAAGTCGTCGGTGACACAGTAGTCTGTGCCTGGACGTGTTTACTGGTGTTGATTCCTTAGGTGACATGGCGCAGTACCCAGTGGTGGACACCACGTCCGCCGCGTTCGCAACACACAGGGCGCAAATCGTAGGAGCAAAGTCCAGCTTTCAAACACCGTTCGGTGTGAAACGTATGGTGTATACTGACTGGACAGCGTCGGCGCGTGCACATCATGGTATCGAAAAATTCATACAAAAAGAAGTGTTGCCATTTTATGGAAACACGCACGACCACCACTCAGTGTGTGGCCATCAGTCGACTGCGTTTAGAGAAGAAGCCAGACAGGTTCTCGCGCAAGCAACAAACGCGAAGCTATCGATCGGCGATAACGAAGGCGGGAGTTCCAAGGATGTTATCATATTTGCTGGTGCAGGCGCGACTGGCGCAACAAACAAACTAGTTCACTTATTGGGAATAGCAAGCATAACCCGGAATGGCGTGGGGTCGGGTGTGTTGCCGGTTGTGTTTGTCGGCCCGTTCGAACATCACAGCAACTTATTGCCCTGGAGGGAAACAGGTGCTAGAGTTCTGCGAATACAGGAAGATGCATACGGGCGTCTAGATATGTCGGACCTGGAATATCAGCTGAAAGAGATATACGCCCACAACCCTCCTATAATTATTGGTGCCTTTGCGGCTGCCTCGAACGTGACAGGCGTACTTACTGACGTCAATGCTGTGACAGCACTTTTGCACAAGTTTGGGGCATTGGCTGTTTGGGATTATGCAACGGCAGGGCCGTACGTCCAAATGGACATGAATCCTCCAATAAACGATGATGGAGATGTGCTCGCTAAAGATGCCATCATTTTTTCGCCACACAAATTCTTAGGCGGCAGCAATACTCCCGGTGTCTTGGTCGTCAAAAAATCACTCTGCCGTAATACAGTGCCGAGTCAACCCGGAGGAGGGACCGTGTTCTTTGTATCCGAGGGGAGCCACCGCTTCCTGTCAGACCGCTCAGAACGAGAAGAGGGTGGGACACCGGACATCGTTGGGACGATACGCGCTGGGCTTGCGTTGCAGCTTAAATCATCGGTTGGAGCAAAAAAAATCATGGACGAAGAACTGAGAATTTCTAGTCTGGTCCATGCGCGTTTGTTGCGTTGCACTGGCCTTGTCGTTCTCGGCCCACATGACCATGAGCAAGCACCGCGTCTTCCCATCTTTTCATTACTCGTTCGTGCGGATTCTGTCAGAAAAGGGTTTTTTCTTCACTACAACTACGTCACACGCGTACTAAATGATGTGTTTGGCATACAGGCAAGGGGTGGTTGTGCATGCGCAGGTCCATACGCGCAAGATTTGCTTGGAATGTCGAGGGTGGACGAGAGTCACAGCGAAGGGACAAAGCGCATGACGTACGCAGACTCGTTCGAAAGTGCCCTCTTGAATAAAAATGAACTTCTTCGGCCTGGCTTTACGCGACTTTCTTTTCCTTGGGTGATGGAAGAAGCTGACATGGAGTACGTCTGTGCAGCCCTTGAAGCCATTGCTGAGCATGGGTGGAAGTTATTGACGCAGTACAAATATGACCACGATACGGGTGAGTGGTCGCATAAAAGTCGTTTAAACAAGTTTCCAAATCGTCGATGGATCTCCCGCGCCTTTTCAAGCACCTTCGCAAATGCGGGCAGCCCGGAAGACGTCCAAATCGATCTGAAGGAACAACTGGAAGCGGGCATTCGAATTTTAACCGACAACAGCTATCATAAGTCTGTGACAACGACCTCGACGAGCGAATCACATGTCCTCGATGCAAACGCCGAACGCTTACGTTGGTTTGTTCTCCCGAGTGAGGCGCGAGAGCACATGCGCGGTTCCGGATCAGTTGCAACCCAGGCACTATGCCTGTCCTTGGTGCCAAAGCAATATGCCGGCGAATGTGTGTTGCAGGCATTCCACGCGAATGTCGCAGAAACTTCTATGAATAGTACAACGATGGTCTCTCTTAAAGAAGCAGTAATGCCACAGAGTGTGGTAGAAGCACCAGTAACTGCTTTGTCCAGTTTATCGATTGCCAAAGTCGAGGGAGACAAAGATAACCAGCCGCGAGAAATCTTAGCAACTGAGCAACCAATGTCCAGGAACTCTGCGACGGCAGAAATGGATGTTTTAATGATGAAACAGAAGTTAGAACTAGGTGATTATAAAGGGAAAAAAAATCGTAGTAAGCGTGCACAATTGAAAAAGCGGATATTGGAAGCAGAACGTAGAAATGCTGGGGCAGCAACTGTCGAGGAATACTTGAATAATGCAGTCGCTCAAAAACGTGATCGGAAAATGGCGAAGAGGGTAGTGAACTTTGATCCCCAGGATACTTTGGAGCATGGGGCAACTACTGACTCAGTGGATTATTCTGACAAAATAACCAGCGGTGTTGACCAAAAACAGGTTGCGGCAAAGGCCAAAAAATCTGTGGAACGAAAATTGATGAAAGAAATGGGCCTAGCTATTAACGACTGGAATATGATTCGAGATGGGGACCGTGTTCTCGTCGCTGTCTCCGGGGGCAAAGATTCGTTGACTCTCCTGCATTTGTTAATAGAGCTTAAGCGACGAGCTCCTATTACATTTGATATTGGCGCTGTAACGGTTGATCCCGGCACAGATGCATTTGACCCAAGCCCGTTGATTCCCTACATGAAGAAGCTGGGCGTTCCCTTCTTCTACGAAGACCAAAACAAAATTTTTGTGTGGGCGGAGCATAAAAACCCTTCCTCTATCTGTGCGTTTTGTGCGCGCATGAAGCGAGGGCGATTATACGCATGCGCCCGCCGTGAAGGGTATAACGTGCTGGCGTTAGGGCAGCATCTTGATGATTTAGCAGAAAGTTTTCTGATGGGTGCATTTATGAATGGTTCGTTGCAAGCAATGAAGGCCATTTACGAAACCAAAGAAGGTGCGAATAAGGATACCATGCCGATCGTTGGTGCCACCGGAAAAAAATATTTTTCTATTGACACCGGATCCGTTGAGAAAAAGTCGTTTGAGTCCGACGAAATCGCCACAGAGAACTACACCGCAGCTGCAATTCGAGTGGTCCGGCCCCTGGCATATGTGCGAGAGCACGAGACGAAGGAGTTTGCACGACTAGTGCACCTTCCTGTCATTAATGAAAATTGCCCTGCGTGTTTTGAAGCGCCGAAGGAACGCAAACGAGTTAAAAAGTTGTTGGCGCAACAAGAATCTCTATTTCCTGCCACGTTCAAGAATTTAAGGCGGGCATTGATACCATTAATGTCGGAAGAAACCATGACATCACTTCACGAATTCAGCGCCGGGAAATTGCAATCTGGGCCCATGCATTGGGGGGGACTTCACGGGAAGACAAAGAAATGGCATAGTGATAGAGAAGGCCCAACTGCTTCTTCCTAAATTGCCTGCTAACAAACGCGTGCATAACTCAAAAAATACAAAATAAAAGGTACAAGCAAATACAAATTAAGGAATGCTAGTAGAACTAGGGCATATAAGTAGTATTCTTGCAGTACTTCGCTCATCAGGTAAAGTATCCGTTTCACTGCTTCACTGCTTGGTACCCTCTCCTTCATGTGTGCATACACGATACATATATACCTGCCTGGTACTTTTTTGGTGAATAACACAAATAATATACAGCACATAACGAGCGTTTGTTGTTCGTCGCAGTCGGGTGCGCTTTTGCCAAATGCAATGTCATAGATCTCGAGTCCTCTGACTAACTTCACATGTCACTGGTAACGCTCTAGGAACGAAGCGCGGAATTAGTGTGATTTCTGTGGCTTACATCAACCAAAATGTCTGGCGAAAAGGAAGAGGATGATTTCAAACTACCCGTAAAGAAGATGACGACGGACGTGAAGGGAGCAAGTATAACCACGCTAACCCCTGCCGATTTGCACATCATCAATACCGGCCGGCGGACACACAAAAACTGCATGCGGGAGCTCATAGCAGAGTTTGGGACTGCCGAAGAAAAGAAGCAGGAGGAAATTACCAGTCGACGCCCTCTTTTGACGCCGAGGCAAGACAATAAGAGCGAAGAAACCATGAAAATAAAAAGTATGCGTGCGTTGCTAAGCAGGTTAGAAGTGTCCCTTCACCATAAAGAGAAATTAGCCGTGATTGACATGATATCCAAACTGTCTGACAGCATGAATGTCCACGACGACGATAAAAAGATTGAATCCAGCCAACAGTTGAAAGATTTGTTACAAAGCAATGAAGTGCAGAAACACCATCTCGAACACCAAGCATTGGACGAACAACATTTGGAGAAAAGTATTTATGACAAGGAAAAGGCGTTAGAAGTCAAATTGAATAAGCTTAGAGACGAGAAAGAGGCAAAGATAGACTCGCACAAAGTCGCTATTTATGCAGATGAAGAGACTAAAAAGTCGGTTGCTACCAGGCTTCAACAAATGTCGATTGACATAGACAAGCTGCAAGTTCGTTTTAACGAATTAGAGCGTGCGCGGCATGCACAACATCACTCCGTTTGTCAAAAGCGAAACAAAATAGAGCAACTTCGGAAAGAAAATATCGCCCTACGAGAACACATCCTGATCGTCGAGCAACAAGAAAAAGAAAGAGCCGCGTTTCATGAAGAAAAAGAAAGAAAGGTCTGCTACTTGAAACGCAGGAAATTAAAATTGGAACATAAACATACACACAACATGATCAAAGCAAAATTAGCATCTGATCGGCGTCAAATTGAGGCGAAAGGACGAATCGAACGGCATGCTGATATGAAAGAGTCGTATGAAGAAAAAATCAGATTGGTCCAGATGAATAAGGAACTACAGTCCTTTAATGGCCCAGAAATCATTCGCAAGCGAAAGCGTAAAGTATACGCCCAATTAAAAAAACACAATAAGTCACTTTCGGCATACTTACAAACTCCTTTGGAATTGAGTCCTCGTCCATACACTTTAAACTCAAAAATTGAGGACCGTTCTATTCTTATGAAAGGCTATCCACTGACAGTCGACAGCATCACTGGTGGAAAAAAAGAATTAAAACGAGCAGCTGAATCTGATTTCAGTGATACCGAATTCGCTGTGCAAAGACAAAGATACACGGCCTCAAACAGATACCGTGAAAAACGTAAATCTAACATCGCTACGAGCCGAACAAAGAAAGTCGAGTTTCAAGTTGGTGCATATGTTTGGTGTAACTGTCGAGGTCATGGGGATTGGTACAGCGCTACTGTTGCAGCACGTAATGTAGATGGGAACTTTTACGAAATATTGTATGATGATGGTGTCACTGACCTAGGTGTCCCATACACGTGGATAAGGAGACGAGAAAAGGACGACGTGGATAACAAAGATGGCCATGAAGCGTTGGTGGATAAGCAATCGAGGCTGACTGTTCGAGACGCCAGAGAGACGGTCGGGGAAGAACCTGGGCACATTCTTTACCGGGCGAGACAGCACACTGCATTCGGCGCGGGCTGGAGAAAAGAATGGGATGATCGTCGAAAACTAGAATTGTTGGTTGCACGTAAAATGGGCTTGCTGGATAATGAGGAGGAAGCCACATTGAAAGACCTTCTCGGAGAAAAAGACTTAACAGAAACTGGCAAGAACAAAGATTTCATCATGTCATTTCTGGATCAAAACCCAAACGGCCAGTCTCCTCGATTCTGGATCCCCCCAGAAGCGCATAAAGTTTCCACCGTCGATAATGCCTTGAAAGCTACAGAATCAGCTCCTTTGAATGAGTCCAGCCAAGATTTGGCTCGAAACGAATCTACCTCTAGTCTGCTGGAAAGAAGAGACGAGGAACAAATGTTTACTGCCAGTTTGAATCATTTAAAAAAGAAAGCTATCATTTTGAAAGCCGGAAAGCCAAAACAACCCATGCCACCACCTTCTATATGCATTGGAGGGGCAAAATATTTTGGTAAACGATGCGGACGATCTCTCACCATCAAAGACCACGGCAAGCCTTTTCTTTTGCCGACGAAAAATTCTTATGGTGTCGTTGAATTTGGCATGACTCCTAAGAGTCCGAAAGGCCATATATTTGAAACGAAGGCGTTGCCTCCAACTTCGCCTGAGACAATGAAGGACAAAACTATGCCATGGGTAAATACGCTTAAACACTTTTTTCCGCGCCCGCCGTCGAGTTCGTCGTCCACACTGACCAGTCGTCGCCGACTGTTTACTGCCTAAAGACCTAACAGCAACTCTAATTAGAGTCGCCTCTCGATATCAGTATGCAGTATACAGGCCAGTCATGGTCAATCCTTCTTCTATTAATAGACTACGTGGTATGTACGCACGGCTCTTTGTGTCGTCCGGTAGAGCGATAGTACAGTACAGGTACTTGCTTCGTAGAATGGAAATTATGAATCATCGCATCGATAAATAAATAATATGAAATACTGCTGCGATGCTGTATGAATCGATGCGATAAACGTGTAACGTCTGAATGAACATCTTCTCTTCGCGCTGCTTGTTTTGAAACGGGTGAATGTCTCATGTCTTGGCCATTTTGTTTTTATGAAGTCTTGGCGAGGGTTACAGAGTGGATGACGTGTGTACTTTTTGTAAGGAACTGGACTACTGGAGTAAGGACCTGGACTGCCTCGCATATCCGTCGGTTGCCGTCCCGGGAGCAGCCAGAACAAACGCATGGGCTGCGTACAGAGCAATAATAAAATAGGAATTGACGGCAGAGTGGGGGGAAATGCAGTGGCCCGGCCGAGAGGTGGGAAAGTGGCGCCCGAATCGCCTCCTTCAAAGGCGCCGGATCTTGCAAGTGGTTCCATAGAAGCACAAAAAATGGTGCAAGAAGCGGCTGAAGCCCAGCAAGCTCAACGCGATAGGATAGGACATAGAAGAAAAAAACCCTCGCTGATCCGTGCTGCAAAAGATGGTGACCTCAGCACCGTCCAAGAGTGCTTGTGCGATGGTGCTGACATCAATCAAAGAGGAATGTGGGAGAGCACACCGCTTATTTATGCATGTCAATATGGTAATGCAAAAGTTGCTTTGTTCTTGGTTGATTCAGGGGCCGATGTGAACGTTATTAATGAAAAGGGGTGCTCACCCTTGCTGTATGCCGCGGTTGAAGGCATGTCTAAAGTTACGCGCGCTCTTCTAGAGAAAGGGGCGGATCCGAATCTTCCCGCAGCATCTGTGTACAATCAAGTGAGTGATACGAACGAGCCATTCACTCCCTTGCATGTTTCGTGTGCCAATGGCTCCCATATTATCGTTAAACAATTGTTAACAAATGGTGTAGACCCTGATAAATTTGATGAAATAGGACGCTCGCCACTGGTCTTGGCAATCAAGTCGGCAAACGAACGGACGGCCATGGAAGTTTTGAAATATTGTAGTGTGGCATGCTACGGCATCACTGACCCCCAAACCAATAAAACTCCGATGGAATACGCCATAGCTAATGCAATGAGTAAAGTGCAGGTTTATTTGACGAACAAAGTCGGTCCAAAACTCGACGCAACCCCGTTGACTGCTAGTGATGAGACCGTTGACGATCGTGATGTAAGCGAAACGACTTCGCAATTGCCAGAAGAAAAAGAAGTATCGACGTTACCGTCGCAAAATAGCGCATCGCCACTCCCTGATTGCCAAGTTGAAGAGTCTAGCCCGGTAGCATTTCCTAGTACACCAGTAAAGGAGAAATCTGATGAAATGCGTGCGCCAATGACACCAGTGGATTTAAAAATCACAGAAGATGAGTAAAAGTGTGAGTTTGGCATGCTTTGAACATCGGTCGGTAAGTTATGTATGACCAGATAAGTTACGTTATGATATAATTTTGTTTATTAATGATATAGTGTTGTTAAGTATGCTTTTAAGACTCTCATTCTAAGTTATGTATGATAAATCTGTGAGGTAAAGCCAATATACTATTTATAAATCTGTGAGGTTATGGTAACATTATTATCGCCGTTTTTTCAAAAGAAGAATACAGAATATACACTTTTGACGTATCCTTATGTCGGACCTACGACTGTACCAGCCGTCAACGCGACTCAGCTTCATCCAGCACTACAGTACCCTCAAATGTGCTGGAAGCTCAACGTCGGCATATTTTTCTGCTTGGAAAAAGGCACGTAATATTCTACAACTGGAAAAGATCTGAACACAGATCGCACGCTGGTACATCGTCCCAAAAGCATTTTTCGTCATATCCCGCAAATCCAAGCATAAATAATTCCACCCATCCTTCATGCGCATGGGCAAGCTAGCTTCGTGGGAAGTTATGTGTAATCTTGATTGGTTGTTGGACAGCATAAAATGCCGTTTCTGCTTTTTGTTGTCGACAACTTCGATGGTCAAACCGCAGTACTTGCCTATATTTTTACACTGGATCACTAAATAACGTAAGGGGCACTGACAAGGGAAAATCAATTGCGCCGAAGGACCTAGCAGCTCCACTACTTGTGCATCTACCTCTTTGTCGTCCAGGACGACGACTTCACCAGCATAATTGCGCTCGCATTCTTCTTTTGCTATTAACACGGGACCGTAGGTTGCCAAGTCCAACATTTGCTCATGGGGAGGAAGCAGCCCTAATACATCCGCGGGAGCATCTTCCATATGAACTTCCATGATTCGTTAACACAAAGAGCACGCCCGTACGCGTCTGTCGTGCAATGAGCTTCACGACCAAACTACGATCGATGGAAGAGCCCGCCCATGTTCTCGATTCCAACCAACATAACCACGACGCACATTGGTCCAAATCATCACTACTACCAAATAACCGCTTTGCTTCCAACGCGATCGATCATCATATCATCATCATCTTGTCCCACGGCGGCACCATGATGTGGTGTGTATTGTGTACGTTAGTTATTAGTTACTATTCGTCTGATTCACTTGGGACTTGGGATCGTTTCGCACAGGCGCACAGGTCTCTGATGCTGTGATGCTGATCCACCGACAATTACATAGATATACTATGGGGATACGAGCACCGAATACAGTAAGTAGTACAAAGTACAAAACGGTCACATTTTGATCGTGGACATGGTCATGGTGACATGCACCATGTTTGAATACCAACTGTGGTAGTTCGAATCGGTCTCTTCTGCCGCTGTGGGACCGACTCTTTTCTCCTCCTGTACTGACCGCTGACCTTCGGTCTTGTCGTCTTGTCTGTCATTTGATAGGCTATCTGTATATTTACAGAGTATAACTATAACATAGATGCATCATTAGGCAATACAAAGTGAGTAAAACGCACACACCACTGGGAAAAAAGGGGAGGGGGAAAAATGCATTTGAATGTACACCGTCAATGCTTCCTACGTTAATACAGCAAAATACAGGAGCGCATCTGTGGTGATCAACGTTTGCAGCAGTCAAAATGAAAAAGAGTCCATGAGTGAGGGATCCAGGTTGTTGCACAAGTCAAAAAGATCATAACGTACGAGCGCACCTCCCATTTGCACTATAAAACGACCACTTCTTGGCAGCGTATACACTCCCGAGTGATCGGGTGTGTTAGTGTTCGCGTTAAAAAAAATACGCTAACACACACATCGGGTTACTAACTTGTTTAAAGAATTAATAATCAGTAGTTCGTGACATCATGGGGTGTTGCATCACATTTCCAAGCCATAAGTATAATAATAATCTCTGCGCAATGAAACTCAATATGAAACTCAAAATGCCTTTGTGTTTTATTTGCACCGTACGCAAGTTCAAAATAGGAAAAATTATAACTCAAGTTGACGGTTTATTTTTGGACTTTCGATTTTTTGCATTTTTGTTTGCCTGCACGAAAAGAGCTGACCCTTGAAAATGTTCGGAGACCAAAAATTGTGCCCGATCGCCGTCTTGAGGAACGAGTCCAACCCCCTTTTTACCAAAAAAATGATCTGCTGAAAACAGCGCTGGTGGCTGCTTCTTGTGAGCGTGTGCACCGCCTTCAGATCGATTTCCAGCGCACAACTGGCCCATACTAGAACGGTGGATAGAATATACCGCTTGTCTTTAAACGTCTTGCACAATAGTCTTACACTTGTGAGACCGCAGAATGTGGCCGTTGAGGTCAAGGTGCGTGCCTTATGCCACGTGAGTGCTGCAGTTTAAGCTTGGTGACGAACACAGGCGTCGAAAGAGAAAAGTTTTTCGCGAAGATAGTTTGACATAGGCACAGCATAAGGAACGCAATTTTGTTGTGATTAGACTGCTAGTGATATTCCTATGTACACACAGTGAAATAAACAAAAACCACAATCAGAAAGAAGCAGATGAGAGCAGCTGACAATTCTGACAATTCTGGTTCCCGGCGACGGACGATTTTTGCAGTCAGCAGTCAGCGTCAGTCAGTCAGTTTTAAAAGTGAGTCAGTCATGAACTAAATTCAATTTGGATGCGAGCTGTGTAGTAATTAAGCGTGCTACCTAATATTATATAGTATTCTGATATTCTGATAACATCGTGAACGAACTACTAACGGAGACTACGGACAACTCTACTCTTCTATCACATCCTCTAGGCAACGATGGACATGAATCATTGGTCCATAAATTTGTACACATCGGCATTCAACTGTTCCAAGCGTCTTTTCAGTGTAAAGGTTAAACTTGTTTTTTCAATCACTTTAAAAAGTTTATCTTCCGACAGCAGCGTGTGCCACAACTCTTTCTCCTTCATTCCTTTTTTCTGTAGCATTGGCATCACTTCTTCCATTTGCGCATGAATTAAATAATCCGTGAGCAGAGTCAATATCGCTAATCCTGTCCGGAATAAAAAGGATACGCCTTCGATTAAGAAATTATCCCATACACGCGAGGCAACGGATAAGTCTAAATACTTCAAAAACACCGTTTGGATCCAAGGAAACAAGTACATGTCTGACGTTATTTCCAGCTCCTGAAAATGCACGAACAAATTTGGCGACGCAGATTGGAATGCCACGTCAAAAATATTCAAGTATTGACCGATAAGGCCAAAATCCAACAAATAAAACACAAACAAATGTTCCTTAACCATTAAATTGACCAAGCATTGAAATGTCAAGTATTGGTCTGAAATATTTAAAAGGAGCATAGCAGCCATATAACTCATTCCCTGGACATAACCGAGGTCCGGACGGTGTAAGGCAAATGCCTCGAGGCATTCTCGAAGCGGTGTACTCCATGGACCCCCGCCCCCAAAAAGATCTAAGCCAGGAAAGGTGCGGGCCAAATCCGTATCAATTAGCCCAAGAGAACTGTTTTCTGCTGTGTCTGTATTGGTAATATCTTCACTCGAGACACTACTTAAGGCATCTTTATTTGCATTCAAACGTTTGGCATGGTTCAAAGTAATACTGTACATGCGCGGGGTGATTTTCACCGCATTCCCAATAATACGTGGCCATACAAACTCGCGCATTTGAAATGGTATGCCTTGTCGACAGAGTTGAAGGACCCACTTCTCGTTCGAAACAAGATGCCACTGAGGAATTATTTCATGCTGCCATCTTTCTCGCAATTTTCTGTCTCTTTTTGTGCTTGACTTATCGCCCCTGGAATCGGGAACTTGCTTGTCTTGAGCATCAAGTAGTTTAGACATACTAGATGCGCGATGTTGCTCTTCCTTTTTGCACAATACGAAGGTCGTATTGAAAGCGCAATATATCTGCATGTCTCCAGAAATCATTGGAACCAATCGCTCAGAATTTTCGTCGAGTCTCTCCGATCCATCCTCCATGTCCGGGATCGACTTTGGAAACAGGACTGGAGACGGGGTTCCTTTTTGGATTTTATGCCCAAGACCCAGTGCCCCAACTGAATTAGATCCCCAGCTATACACACGGCCATTCGCAGTTCCACAGACGGTGTGAAATGCCCCACACGCGATCACTTTGACAGTGTCGTCTTGTCCTAAATCTCGTCTATTTACCTCTTGTGGGGTAGGTTCGAATATAGACGCGGTTCCTAGCTGCCCACTTTCTCCGCCACCCCATGTGAATACCGCTCCAGTTGCACATAGGGCAACAACATGGACATGACCACACGCAACGTCGATCACAGCTTTCCCGTCGAGAGCTTTGACCGTCGTCGGTATTAACTGGTTTTCGATCCTCCCAGTTCCACATTGACCAGTCCTGCCATTTCCCCACATCAAAACTGTCGTTCCGTGAAGAAACGACGTGTTCTTTGCACTCCTTCGCCATGGTGCGCGAAAAGAACCTTTTTGTGCAGCAGCCAAATCACCCACGCCGTCTATATCACCCGGCACAGATTCATCAATGGACAGTCGCTTGGGTGAAGACACAGCAACAATTCCTCCAACGCCGGAAAACAAACTAGTAAACATGTTACCTTTCTTCGCTTTCTCGCCTTCTATGGCGACCAGCGCCGAAAAGTCCCAGCCACAAGCGATCCTCAAAATGGCACCAACGCGTAAATCTATTTTTGTGGGAGCAGTCCTGCTGTCTAAATCCCCCAGTCCTAATCGACCGTCGCTACCATCGCCACACGAAAAGAGTGTATTGTCCGCAGTGAGAAACATGCTGTGATGGCTTCCCGCAGCAATTTGGGTGACTACAACGTCTAGCAATGCCTCGCACTTTCGAGGCACCGACTCATCTTGGTATGCCCCATGCCCCAGGCTTCCTTCAGAGCCAGAACCCCAAGAATATACTTTTCCATCACCAGTCAAAGCGAGTATATGATGGGAGCCACATGCCATTTTAACTATCCGGCTAGCGCCGCGCGTCAATGCACGCTCCAATGCAAGTGTCCTCAATATTTTAGGCTTCTGATCGTCGTCCCCCCCCGTGGCGGTGGAAGAGCTGTTGCCGTTATCCTTGTGATAGATGTCGCCTTTCGATGTTAAATAATAACAAGATGTTACCTGCCATGAGCACGCGACTTGCACAATGTTTAGATTCAGGTTGTGTGGTCGAGGACGAAGAGAAACATTCGCTTGGTCACTCGTTTCATCAAAGACCTGCCCCCAAGCCCAGAGCTCATTCTCGTCGGCGAGCAGATGTACATTTTGCTCATTTCCCCCCGTATAGTTATCCCCACTATCCTCTAATTTCTCTAAATTGGATGTTCCCTTCAATTTTGGCGAAGCTGCCATCGCTATCTCAGATTGACGTTGTGCGTTCTCATCGTGCGTTGCTTGAGACAACAAAAACTGTACTTCATCTTTGTACTCGTCAAACACTTCCCGCGAAAATTTTTCTATTAAGAGACGCTTTACAAAGGTGTATGTTAACGCTGCCTTTGGCGATTCCTTAATCTTTGTTTGTAATTCAGACAACATTTCGTGTCTTTTGCAAATTTTCTCGGTTTGTGTCAAGGTGTTCTTCGCTATTGGTGTCGCCGTGCTTGTGACGGGACTAATAAAATTTTCTGGCGTACCCTCGCCCTCGCCGTCGTTTTGAGGTGGGGGGGACACGGCACCATTTCTTATGCCATGCCCCTGCCGTTCCCGATTCAGCGCTGTACTTAGTTCGGCCAATTCTTTTTTCATCGTCATATTTTCCAGCGTCAGTGCCGCTATTTTCTCATGCAGCGAATTAATTTCGTTGTGCGTTGACTGCCCCCCCGCAAATCGTCTCCTGGTATTTTGCTCATCTTTAGATGCCAAACCGGAGTTGGTTTCACCCGCACCCCGGCCGGAACCTCGCCGACTGAACGATTTGAACATCCCTTTCTTCTTTCCTGCCCTTGTGCCTGGCAGAGGGTAGAAGGGTCGGAAAGATGTACAAACAATGCCATCCTCTATGTACGCACGTATCCATCCATCCGTCCTCTTTGCCAAGTGTCAGTCGAGTCCGGCTCGAGGATTTGTTGTTGTTTGTTTGTACTTTATTATTTATTTATTTATTTATACATAGGTCTAATATATTATCTAATACATCTGACACCTATTATTAATATTGATCACCGATATCTACTGTTGACGAATCGATTGGGTTACTTCGAGCTCATTATGCAGGTTTTTCTTCGCACGATTGACTTTTCCGTCCAGACTGCGTTTAATGTTGATTACATGAAGCCGCTGTTCGGTATACTTTTGAACTGTCTCAGTCATGAACAAAGAGTCGCACCTATCGTGGCGCAAATTTAGGAACGCGTTATAGACACCGCTTTGGCCTAAGACAAAGATTTGCTGATAAATATCATACTTCAAGGCTCTCTTATACAATGGCTGCCCATTATAATAGAAGACAACCACGCCGTCCCCGTCGCCTGCAAAGACATTGCCTGCCAAATTGTTCAGCACCACGGCAAGAAATATCATACCAACAACCATGACTGTTCGATTGCTTTTGTATTTGAATGCATCAAACAAAATAAACATCGACACTATGAACATGAAGACGAAACCGTTTATCGGCGAAAATTTTGTCGCTGGTCTCAAGATGTCAATGATCCAGTTTAAGAGGGCACATAACATCACAATAACCACCCGGGATTCTCTCAACAACAATTTCATGCGTTTTCTTACGATATTGGATACGCTGTACGTGTAACTTGGTTTCGTATAATCAATGTTGGGCTGACGGCAGCATATCCATGTTCCATTCCAGCATATGATAATGTTCGTCATATAGAAAATGAAGATGCAAGACAACCCACACAATTGGGTGATTTGACTTAAAATCTCTGACCTATCTTTGAACACAATGGAGTTTATAACATAGAGACAGGCGGCTATTGAACCGCAAAAGGCCGTTGCTTCTGTGCCCAATGTGATTTGAAGCGGATTTGGCACCGTTCTTTGTCGATAGTCCCCCAATTTTCTTGCCCTCCGGAAGCAACGGCCTCTTGCAACATTTTCCTCGACGTAGACAACATGGTCGTGCGCATCTACTGGGGGCAAAGGCGTTGCAGCTTTGGGCGGGGGTGTGGCGCCCTTGGTTAGGGGCGTTTCCTCGTCTGAAAGACCGCCGCTAGACGACTGTGTCGTCGTCTTAGATGGCGGTCCTTGGTCTTCGTCATCGATGTCGCTCGCCGTCGAACTTAAGCCGCTGCATCTATGCATACGGTTGGGCTGTTGGCTTGCGCGTTCCGTACTGAATGTGTCTTCTACTCCTTTTCCCGAGTGCATGTGATGATATTCATAGGTGTACTCTGCAAAAGCTTGTGGCAAATAGAAGATGGCTCTTTGCTGGAGGTACCATTGTTTCCACACTTCTTTCGTCACTTTCTGCACTTCATCTCCTAATGTGGAATCAAGAGGAAACTTCGCGTGGTCCATGAGATTCCTCAAATTAGCCTTGTCGTCTTGAAGGCCATGATTCCACACTTTATCCCATAGTTTATCGGCCTCCTTCGCAATTGCTGTTTCGTTAAATCGAATACTTCCGTCAGCTGCTAGATCTGCACTATAGGTCTTTTTATTCCATAACCACCCATGAGATATTTGGATGACACCCTTCCCAGGTTTAAAGAGCGGCAGTATCCTGGTATCAGGCGGTAATCTTATTTTGTTACTAACTTGAGCGTTTGAATGTTTATCCTTGTTCTCGTCAATTAAGTGTTTTAACTCTGTCAACTTGTTTTTGCCTGACGTCACGAACAAGATACGTGCTTGTTTAATACCTCGTTTTCTTCTGATGATAAACATATAATTCTCTTTCTCGTTTGCCAATCTGAAATTCTCGATGTGTAATACTTCTTGTTCATTGAGCACTGCATGCTCCTTTCTCTTGCGCACCTCGAGCTGACCAGACTCTAGATTTGTGATATCTCCTACTTTTTCAAATACTATTTCCGTCAAGGCAGTAAGCATGTTAGAGCAGCCGGTAAAATGTTTTAGAGGTTCGTCTAACTTGACGGTCGCCATATCTGAACCTATTTTCATATTTTGCGTCAATACCCCATTGATCTGGTGTTCTTCCTCTGATCTATACGTAATCCTGACACGTGTTCCTGCAACCCGGCCCTTTTTTATTGGCTCCAGCATGTGTAGAAGATATGGACCATGTGGATATTTCTCTGTATTGTTTTCTGGGGGCATCGTATTTTCCCCTTTCGAGCAATTAGAAACTTTTCTAACAGCATAATGTAGCCAAGATGAAGAATCTTCCTTCCAATCCTTAATTGCTTGCCACAATCCTGCCAATGTCAACGTGAATATTTGTGAAAAAAGACTCCTTTTTGTACGACTTTTGTACTGTGTGTGCTCGGCAAATGTAAATATTTTTCTATCAGCAGATTCAGCAACGCCTAGATTCGCCACAAAATTAGACAGCATTAAAAATGAGAAAAGGCCAAATAAAAAGAGAACGGTCGAGCGCTTTATTACACGGACGCAATCCATGGTCACCACTACACAGGTTAAATAAAACACAACAAATCCCAGGAATGGTGAGAATTCGTCGGTAGGTGTGATGACATCTACTAACCAATTCAACGCTGCAAAGAAGACTGACAGAAACGTACTAAGTTCTCGGCAAAGCCTTCTAAAAATGGTCCAATCAAAATTGTTCCAAGCAATCAAAAAATATACAGGCAAACAGAAAAAACCCGACAGGGATGTAACTATGCTCCATCCAGGGTCGCTCAAGCTATAGTTATACAAATATGAGAAGACCGCTATAGTTGCTAACGCGGATCCTGCTTGTTGCGCAAATAATATCCTAAAATGTTTGCCTGCAAATCGCTTGCTGGCATTTTTCACCTCAATGTTGGAGATGTTTCCCGACTTAAGGATACTGATAGAGCTGCGGCGTCGGTGGCCCACTTTTTGGTCGACAACCTCTGCCGGAGCCACCTTGCTGGAGCCTTTGAGCTTGCTCATCGCCGCTCAATACGCGCCGTTTGTGTCAACGTGTAGCAGCGTCCTTTCCGGTCGCTAAATTCCCAATTTGGCCAGGGGAAGGCGTACCGGAACGTGGTGCGTATCTGTTGGAGTCGTTCTGCCGGAAAAGCACCGCACTAACTGTTTGCCCCCTTTTTACAAATTAGAGTGCGCCAATGCGCCAATGCAACAGTGAAACCGTTTCTCTCCCATGATGTACGATCTCCTCGTATCTATCTTCCCCAGTAATAGACGATCCGCCCTATCATCCTATCACGCATTAATATAATACTGTACCATCAACGGACATCGGTAGATTCTTCATACATACACAGTAGAAAGACGACGACTACTACAATGTGTATTTGTGTGTGTTGATTCCTATCATCTCTTTCGCGTCCACAACCCACAACACATCAATTATGATTATGAACAATAAGACAATAAGTCTACCAATATAATCCAATAATGGAAATAAAGCAATAATGGAATCCAATCCACACGCACCATGCGAACAATAATTTGTTTTTGTTCTCGTCTGCGTCCTCGGTGCGAACAAGTTACTGACAGCAGCGGTGCTGTTTGTTTCGTGCTACTCTGTTTTCATGTACGCGTAGATTCCTTGTGCTTTTTCGAGGGGGTACACCAACTACACTTGCCACTCGCCATGTTTGGCGTGGCCACGGCGGATGAAAAACAACAGGTTGAGAAACAGGGTTCTCCCAAGATTCAGTCGGGGAATGCTTCGAACACGAGAGAGGTGGCTAAGAACCTGTTCGTACAATGTGAGTTTTCCGTCGAAGACGATGCAGGGGATTCTGTAAACGGGCACGTGTTTCGTGTCGACTGTGTGCCACCTACGGAGTCTTACAAAGGGCGCAATGAAAGTAAATCCCAATTCACGTATACAGGAGTTCACGATCATGGTACAATGCCTGATTTGAAAATAGGAAGTGGTATGTTTGAAGCCATTAAAGAAGCGCAAAAGCTGAGCAACGAATTTTTGACCAAAGAAATTGAGGAGGTGTCGGCTAAAACTACTGCGAGTGCTTCCCCAGTCGCAAAGAAACAGAAGCTGGCGCACAAGTGATTTCTTTTCTCGCAGTTGCCTGGGCTTGAACCGATATTTTGCGCGTTGTTCTACGATTATACGACGTGTAGAAATATAAAAAGTAACTTATATTGGCTGTTATTTACGTGAATAAAAACAACAACGTATATAGAAATGTAGTAAGTATATCGCTTGGTATATCGTACACACGAAAAATGACTCTCTCTTTTGTCTCTTTTTTAATTCCTTCGAGCGAGTTAATACGATATTAAGTTAAGAAGTGATAAGAAGTTCGTAATAATGTAACATCACTTTTAAAACTTCTTGGTCAGGTAAGCTGTGGAGCAAATATAAAAATAAACAGTATAAAAGAAAGAGATGTAACATATAATTCTTATTATGATATGATATCCGCTTTCAATTGCGTTTACTCTCAAACACACACAACAACGGCAAATGCAGCTCTCGTGGGTCTATTTCTTTGCTTTCTTCCGCTTCACTGGATTGGCTGCCCGTGAGGCAATTAAGTGTTGTTGAACTTCTTGCTCTTGCTGCTTCAAAATATTATCGAAAAAACCCCGCTCTTTTTCCGCGTCGCGGTCTTTGATAGCTTGCACCAACTTATTCTGCTCGTACTTTGTTTCCATTGCACTATTGTAGGCATTTTCAAGCGCCATTTCCATTAACAGTGCATCTGGTTTGATAGGATTCACTCGCAAGTCTCTCAATTCAGTGCGCACCATATCCCAAGATTCGCCTAGCTTAAACTCGCGGTAATTCCGACAGCACTTCAGAGCGATCATAACTACATCGTCACATGTGTCATCATTTTCTAACCCTAAATTCTCCCACCCAACACTTTCAAACACAGACCACACCAACACGCGCAAGTCCTTTGACTCCGACGCAATGCGGAAGTCAGCTCCCGGATCGTTGGTCTCGGAAAACAGGGTGATGTCCTTCGCCGTTTCCAACGCACGTCGCAAGCGCTTGTACAACTTCGAGCGCTTCGCCTCTCCAGTCAAACTACCAATCTCTTCTTCTAGCGTAGGCTCCCCAGTCCGGTCTATCTTGCCCGGGGCGTTGGAGTCGTCTTCTATATCGATATCCTCGTCTGCCGCATTTTCTTGTTGAGATTCTGGGGCGGGTGTTGGAGGCTTGGTACAAACAATGGGCCGCAAATCGCCTTTCAATGGTGCCTCCAAATTGCTAACCATCCCTTTCTCATCGTTTCGAATACGCAGCCGCAGCTCTTCCGCCGACCACAGTTTCAGCAAGATAGTACTCGCCCCTCTCATCGAGGAACTGGAACGCCACGCCCTGTAATAGCTTTGCGCGCGGCGATTTTGGCACAGGTCGGCTAGGCATCCCAAAATCTGTCGGTGCATCGCTACCGGGGCAATTTCGATGAGGTCGAGCAGCGAGTCCACGCCATCATTGTCGATGAGACGAACCTCGCTCTTCCTATTCCCAACCACTGCCCTCCAGATGGTGTCGACAACCATCATTAGTAAGACTTCTGCCGAGGCAGGCATCAACGGGTCGTAATGCAATCTTTCACGCAGCACTACCACGCCTCCAGCGCGGCGTAACTCGTCCTGGTTCTGGACGCACACGGCGGTGCGCTCTGGATCGACGCTTCCATCTTCCAGTTTTCCGCCGCGAGGATCGCATAAGTTTCCGAGCGCGTTAATTGTCTGCGTTCGCAATTCAAAAGCACCCACATCGTCTCCTAAGTCAGCCTGGAACAAATTTAACATGGTACGCACGGCTCCGTTCTCTGCCAAGGAGTTCACGATGTTCGATTCGGGCTGGGAGGAGCAGTGACTCAGCAAGCGCACCGCCGCTAGTTCCATTTCCGTGTCGTGGACGACACTACGATTCAACGAAGCCTCGTTGTCCATTGCTCCCGTCGTCATCGTTGATTGGCTCCGTCCGATAGATGGGGATGCGTTGCCCTCTGCCGCAGCGTTATTGAAACCCGGGATGGCATTTTGCAGGAAACTCAACACGACTCGCGGTCCGTCGTGGTCGACGAATTTTTTCTGACACTCGGGCACGTGCAAGAGGACACCCAAAAGTCCGCAGGCGTCGATACGGAGTACTCGCAATTGCGGTGGAGACCACACCCGCAGTGATTCTTCTTGCGAACGGTTAATATCCATGTATAACAAGAGCGTTTCTACGAGCGGCATCTGAGCTATGGCGGTGTGCGCTGTTTCCATGACGTGATCCACGGGCTCGTCCTCCTGGTGCATGGCGATGTCGCTGATAAGCTGCCACATCAAGCGTTTTAACTCAAAATCGCACTCGGATGAAGTCGCGTAGTTGTGCGGTTCGCTGGGCGTCGGCAAGCCGATTTCCATCGCACTGGAATATAGCAACAGGAGGTCCAAAAGCCCAGAAGAGACGAAAAATTGGTGGTTGTTGCGGTGCCGGGCAAGAATGCTGCACACAACGAGCAGGTTGTTCCGCAACTCCTTGTCCTTCCCACGAAAGCCACTCACCAACGTTTGTTCCAACAGACCTCGGAGCACGTCGAACGTTTTCTTGACCCCCATGACACGCAAACAATTTGTCGTCCGCCACTTTTCAATAAGCTTGCTCCGCGTCCGACTCACCGCACTGATGCTAGTATTCATCAGCTCGTTGGACGACGTTTCCAACAGATTCCACGCAATATCGATACAATCCGGGACCAAGGGCTCTTTGAAATCGTCGCACACGCTCAACGCAGAGACGCAGATCAACGGCACGCCTTCCTTCACTAACGTTTTCGCGTTCGCCTTGGAAAATGACAGTTCTCGAACCAAGCGGATGACGCAACGGAGCACCTCGAAGTGCAACATGCGCTTACGCGTGTCCGCGGATGGCTTCAAACGGTCTGCCGCGTCCCACACAGTCTCGTCGGGCTCCACGGACACTTCAGGCTCGAACTCCACCCGCTCGGATTCTACTTCACTGATCAACTTCCTCAAGGCTGCCACGATAATTTTAATCACACCACTGCGATCGACTACTTGCTGATGAAAGAACCACAGGTTGGGCCTCATATCGTCCGGCGAACCCCCCGTGGGGATCCCGACGGCGGCTGGCGTGTCCGCGGCGTCCCGAAAGTCTTTCATCTCAAACATACACTGCAACGTATTCGCAGCAGCCATGCAGATGCGGGCGGGGCACGATATCATTAAGCTCGCGATGACCACTATGGTATCGCAGATTGTATCAATGGCGAGGAACATTTCGTTCGACTTGGATTCTAAAAATGGTTTGCCGCAGACGGCCAGAACGGCACAAACAGGTTGAACAAACTCGTTGTGACCCAACAGCAGCGAGTCGCAGGCTAACGTCAGAATGCGTTGTATGTGGACCAGGTCCGAAACATACAGGCCATCCTTGTATTTCCGCGCAACACTCTCCACAGCTTGCACATGCCGTTCGAAGAGCTCGCATGTGTGTCTGTCGGTGAAGAGTTTGATAATCCTTTGCAGTGGAGACGACGGCACGGCTTCTTTCGGCGTCCCAGGTTGATCGTTATTGCCACTCATTCTACTATTGAGTAACCACGACCGGGGGACTGGAGGACCCACGGGCGAAGAGGCGGAGATGGGTGGGAACGGGCCTGTGCTGCGTCAATACCACCTCGTGGTCAGGCACCTTGGTTGCACGAAACAGTGCCACCACCCATCCCTTCGTACCTCGCACACCCCGCCCGCACCGCACCGCACCTTCTTTCCCCTCCTCGTGTTCGCCATCGCACGTCGGAGGGAAAGAAACGAGGCAGAACCAAGTCCTCGCATCTAATATACTAGTACACAATGATTTGCTTATATTATCTATCATCCATCTCCTTCCCATCCGCTCGCCGCTTCAAACCGTTTCGAGGACGACCGTGACCGTATGGACACAGCACAGTACCGGTTCAACAGACAAAAACCCTTCGCTGGTGGATATATATATACCTATCAACATACAGAAATTGTCTACGAACGAGTGAGCTTTCAGGCCGCTCGTCTATGTATATGTAGGTCTTTGTGGTATCTTATGTATAGGTATTTCAAGAGATGACTCGAGATGGCTTCAACGTGTGGACGATGTATTGTATTGTGAATACAAGTATATTTCTTCCTATCATTACTCCGGTGCTCTATGCTGTCTGAGTGTATGAGTATCGTCACACACTCGGCCTTTTCCCAATCAATCGCATACTTCAACGCAGTATTGTTGCGGTCATCTTTGAGACTAGCATCGATCTTGACATCACGTCATCACTCAGGAGTTGAGACACGATGGCGGGGTGGTTGTGGCCTACTGGAACTCTTCCAGAGGACTTCGAGATCATGATGATATCGCACAGCATCTGTTTGGTTGCATTCATTTGAATCTTCTTGGACCAGCACAATATAGAGAGAGCACTGTCAACCAATAGTGGATGCTGTGAGGATCTTCCATGTGCGTACCGGGGGTACAGCATCAGGTTTTTAATATTTACCCAAATATACGAGTGGATCCTATCAAACCGACCCGTGTCATGAATACAGCATCGACACACGCACCGTCAATACATAGGGCAAAGAAGCACGGTCGGTACCGCACCAATGTAGTCCACCCTCGCCCTACAGTACACTGTTCGTATGACATCCTTCCATCCTATCGAATGTCTACGTACGTATCTAAATAAGTCACTTATTATTTAATGATCTCAACATGTCCAGTACTATATATATCATCTTTTGTATCTTGTATCATCATCATCGCCACACAGAGAGAGAGATAGAGAGACGACACCACGACATCACGACAGAACACATCTCATCATTAACACACAAGACACCAACCTTTTATTTATTTGCCGTCCCGTGCTGGTTGACGACGGACGTACGTACGTACGTTCCTTCCACGCAGGGAGGGGGGAGAGAGGTGGTGTGTGTTCGGGTATCACCACGAGCATATTATCCCACGGTACCGCACAGAGCATGATCCTACCACGCTTGTTCACGCCAGTCCATCGATTTTGTTTAGGGTTCCCGTCTGTGGCACCCGCCCCCGCCCCGCAACAACTTGTCCATCATCCTTACTACGCCTTCGAGGAAGAAGAAGAGGACGACGGTATGTATACTGACCAACAGCGTGGCCTTGGGTACCCCCGACAGCAGCCATTCGCGCAACCGCAAACGGTGGACGTGCTGCTGAAGTTGTCGGCTGTGGACGAAGCATTCTTTTCTCAAGGTGGAACATTTCCGTGCCGAATAAGTGTCTACGCCAGCACAGGCTGGCACACGCCCCCGAAGGAAGTGCTGTCTATCGACGCGGAACTTTCACGTCGTGATACGACGGTACGGTTCGAGCACTTGCCGATCGGCACAGCGCTGATGTTGAACGTCCGTGGCTCCGTGACTGTCCTCAACAAAGGTCCGATGGATCTCTGCACCGGGTTGGAAGGCTACTTAGGTTCCCGGTGCGAAGTCGAGCTGGCCCCTGTGCCGAAAGTAGAGGCGCCCACGCCCGACTTCAGTGCTTCGCAAGAGTGGGGAGACGGTGCACGGCGTATGCAGCGTGCCTCTAGCCTGGAAGAGCAGCAACGAGGGGAGGCCATGCGAGGCAACGGCTCGGGTTATGCTGGCGGTAGCCATGCCCAGTCAGAGGCTCCGAAGCCTCTGCATAGGAAAGTGTCTGTTGCGTCGCAAGAGACCATGGGGAAACTGGGTACCTTGCAGGGCAAAGTCGACGCACTCCGTTCGGAGTTTGATGGCATCATGGGCGAACTGAAAGCAAATCGTGTGAGTGCAGCGGACCGCCCAAAAGTAGCGAAGCAATTGCAACTTCTTCGGTTGAATTTTAACCGTCTCCAAGAACTAGAGATCGATAGCATACAAACCATGGGGTTGAAATCGGGACAAGCCGAAGCAAAGGCTATGAGGAAAGGGTTGACGAAAATAGTCCAAGGGACAGTGGATGAGATCGAGCGTGTTCTGAAACATTTGGGTTAAGTGCCCGCGACCGTTGCATGGCATCGTTCGGCGAAGCATGTTCCTATAGTTCGTCTGCATTTTCGAGGGCCATTTTTCCTCTAGGGTTATAACGCGGCGGTTGCACCCGTAGTCTACATCGTACAATTAGTCGAGCATTTTATCATAATAATATCTTATCATACTATCATAATAAAAATATCCAAGTGAGACTAGTAAGTTAGAAAACTAAATAGAGGCAAGCGGTTGGTGTGGGCGCGCTCTTCCTGTGAGAGTCGAGAGTTCAATACATATAAGGACTATTGTAACAAGTCGTTCCTCGCCATCTCATTTTACAAAGGATACTCCTCTTAATACTTCCCAACTTCCCAAAGTCAGAACCAGGTCAACTACAAAAAAATTAAACCACTGCTTGGAAAATCAAAAAGGATATTATTTGAGAAA
>JACKZZ010006399.1_pt1 | contig 32130 bp, 40 predicted proteins | sample 8027871 | NCBI WGS metagenome assembly JACKZZ01 (sample SAMN15724774, study PRJNA655200) | protist metagenome | isolation source: fluorescence activated cell sorting (FACS) single amplified genomes of... | place: USA: West Boothbay Harbor, Gulf of Maine | collected 2000-07-19
CCAAAGCCAAGGCGAATGCTGAAGCCAAGGCCAAGGCGAATAAGCTTCAGTTACAGACACTCAGAAGTAAATATCAGTCGAATATTAATAGACTAAAACTTCCTAGATCTGTCGCAGCCCCGTTCTTGACCCGGGTCACGAAAACAAATAAAACAGTTGAAAATCTCAAAAAGACACTGGCTAACGCGACCATGGCCAAACCTACAAAACAGAGTGTTCGGAACGCGGCAGAGCGTTCTGCTACGTCAGTGAAAAAGGTTCTCACGAATATGGAAAGAAGGAGTCTGGTATCCTTTATCAATCAGAAACGACAAAAACTCACTAATCCTCGGGCAACGATGTATAAATTGCGGGTAGCTAAAGCTGAGACAGGTAAGGATCTTGCCAAGATACGAAAGAATGTTGAGGATGAAATAATTAATCGTAGCCTATAATAATGATCGTGAGGATTCCCATAAGTAATTCTGGTATAATGAGTGAACATGGTTACGAAGGTGTTCGAAACAAGAGTATAATCGCCAGACATCGTGCGTTAGCTCGTGTCATCCGGTCGGGTGAACCACCGTTGGGGCTTTTCAGGCGTCTTAATGTGTTGATGATTCTATTCAAACGAAAAGATCCAACCCTATCTAAGATATTTAAGCTTGATAGAGATTGGGTTAAAGAAAAATACTTAAAGTAGTGTAATGGACAACTGTGGTGTATGTTGTGAAAAGTATAATAAAACAATTCACAAAAAAGTTTCCTGTCCTTTTTGTGATTTGTATGTGTGTAAGACGTGTTGCCAGACGTATTTGATATCATCTATGGAGGATTCACATTGTATGAAGTGTAAAAATCTGTGGAATCGTGAATTCGTTGATGATTTCTGTACAAAACATTTCAGAAATCGCGAGTACAAACGACACCGAGAAGATGTTTTATTTGATCGTGAAAAAATACGAATGCCCGAAACACAACCCGAAGTTGAGCGAATACTACACATGCGAAGACTCAATCTAAAAGTTGACAATTTGAGGGATCGTTTGGTTGTTTTACATAACCACTACACTTCACAGGGTATTTCCATGGAAGAGCGTCGAAGGTTTACTGAATTGAGGGAACTCAATGACGAAATGACAGCCGCTTTCAGTGAACTCATGGACCTGCGTCGAAGAACACACGTTGTAGAAGATAGGCAAAAGTTGACGAGAAAGTGTCCATCTGAAGAATGTAAGGGGTTCATAGATGAAAAGTGGTATTGTGGTATATGTCAGAACACCTTTTGTGAAAAGTGTAACGAGTTGATAGAAGATGGACACGTGTGTAATCCAGACTCTGTTAAGACGATGAAGTTATTGAAGCGTGACACGAAACCATGTCCCAAATGTGGAACGATGATTCATAAGATTGACGGGTGTGCACAGATGTGGTGTATCGATTGTCATACCGCATTTAGTTGGGACACTGGTCGTATAGAGACTGGGCGAATACATAACCCTCATTACATGGAATTCAAAAACAAACATTTCACAAGTCGTGAACATGGGGATATCCCATGTGGTGGTGTTCCCGGATTTGAGGAACTACGATACAATCAGTTTATGACACATATTCGCAAAATTATATCACAATACAATCGTGACATGTATTATCGATACGACGAAATTTATGACAATGACAACATGTGGTTGAGGGTCTCGTACATGTTGAATGACATTGACGAGTTTCGGTTCAAGAAAGAATTACAGAGAAGGGATAAACTCCGTGAAAAAAATCGCGACATACGAAACATCCACCAGATGTTTATCGATACGGCTGGTGACATGTTGAGACAGTATGTATTGAACCCCAATGATTATAAGAACCTTCGAGGTGTATTAGTAGAACTGGTAGAGTATGTAAATAAGGAAATCAAGAAAATCCACAATCGCTATAACTGTGTCGTTCCTCACCTACTCGATATACGTCATTAAAGGTTCGAGTTGTATTCAAACAATGGATATAGATGGTTTCGCAAAAAAGATATATAACGATCTTGGTCCCGGTTACAGTGAGCGAGTCTACCATAATGCGATGGAAGTTCTTTTACGAAACGCTGGTGTACGTTATGAATCTGAGAGAATCGTACCTGTACCCTTCGAAGGTCATGTGATTGGGAACCTTCGAGCAGATATCATCGTGGATTCTCAGATCGTCCTGGAATTCAAGGCGATCAAGACACTCAACGACCAAGCTGAGCTACAGGCTCTCAACTATTTGAGACTCCTTGATCTAAAGGTTGCCTACTTGATAAATTTCCCACCATTTTCGAATCGGGAGGTTGAAATACGTAAAGTCGTTACCTAAGTAGACATTGATGTTGGCCATTGTCATATCACCACAATGCCCAAGTTCAACTACAGTCACGTCTGCATTTCCAACCTGGTCTTCCAGGTTAACGAGAAGATCATTGATCTGTCTCCCCCGTATCAACGAGGTGATGTGTGGTCTCTTGAAGATAGGCACAACCTGATTGCATCCATTCTTGACAAGTCCTACCCCATCCCTTCCATCAGCCTAGCGACCAATCCTCGAAACATTGGCATCTTTGAATCAGAGGTGCTCGATGGTCGGCAGAGACTCACGACATTGTCGATGTTTCAGAATGACATGTTCAGGTACAATGGACGTCTGTATTCTGAATTGGACAAGTGGGAGCGGAACAAGTTTGACATTACACAGATTCAATTGTGTACGGTCGACAACCCCACGGATGCCGAACGTCGTGACTACTTCCGAACTCTCCAAATGGGTCATGCTCTCCGGGTGACTGAAATTGCTTGGTCCTATGATGATCACCCTGTCATGTTGATGATCCAGAATATTCGGAGTGACAAGCTGGAAGAGATTGAAACATTTACACCGACTGACAGGCATGCCGACGTGACGATCCTTGTGAACATGTACGACATTTTCACGAGTTCGAACCCAAAGACTGCCGGACGCTATCACTCCAACAGTCTCAAGACGTACATCGAGAAGAATACTGACAGCCCCGGCTTTGACGTGGAGATGAGAATGAAAACCTTCATCAACTTCTTGCACGCGGTCTACAAAATCACACAACCGGTTGATAAGAGTTCGATCCGATCACACTTTCCTCTGGACATGGCTCGAATTTTCGCAATCAACGACTTCAAATGTGATGAGCGGGACGTTGAAAATGTTGCACTGTTCGTCGACAAGATGAACTCTTTCGTGAATGATCACGGCGAAGACTCGTGTAACGTGGCTGAGGAATACTTTTTCCGTCTCATCGACATCAAGACGTCGTCCTCGTACACGAAGAGGAACATCGATGAACGAATGAGTTACCTCACTCGTCTCTTTTAGATGGTTGGTATGTATTCCCAATGAAGGTCTTTACATATTTTCTTCCACATGACGTCTTGTTGGTACAACTTTTCCTTGGACTTGAGAAGTGGGAAGTATTTGAGGTAGGAGTCCTCACTGAGTAGTTCACAAAATTTGTAAAGAACATAGGAGTAACTCAAAAAATTTTTACGATCCTTCGGGCAATTGTCATCGAACGGTTTTTGAATATCCTTGAACATGATACGGAGACGTTCTTCCAATTCTTGTGGCATGTTGGGTGGCTTGATACCATTCAAAATGTTTGTGATGTATGGAACATGTTCGTAATATTTGTTCCACTTCAACTTTTTCAGTAGCTGCCGAACCTTCGTATGTGTAATTTCATCAAGCTTCTTAATTTTCATCTTCTTGAACTCGGCCCGCAACTGTTCGACGACTTCGGGTGGTATGGTTGTCATCTCTTGAGCCTGAAATTGACTCAACCATTCATTGAAATGGTTTTCGCGTTTGTACGAATAGTTGACAATTTTTTCAAAGATTTCTTGTTCTTCTTTGTATGTCGGTTCTTCGTTGGTAAGTATAGAAACAACAAGTCCACACGAGTCACATACTGCATCACTCGTATCACTGAAATAGATGATGTTGCTATAATTACACTGTGGACACACCTCTTCCTCTTTTTGGACGTGTCTGTATATGTTTTTCTTTTCGACGTCTATGAGATAGTCCGTGAAGATATCCTTACGTTTGATACCATTCGTCTCGATAACGTTAAATACATTGTCAGTGTTTGTCTCTTCTTCTGCATCCTCGACGTATCTATTCATATAAGGCATGCACTTGATGATGTAATCACTCATCTCGGATTCGTAGCGAGACTTATTTTCTGAATCTTCTTCGATTGATTTGGACCACTGTGCTAATTTATTTTTATATCTACTTAAAAAGTTACCTTCCATTAGTATAAATGATTCGTAATCTTTTAAGTAATCTCATAATATGGGCCTATAGTCTTTACCGTAAACTCACTGACAAACCCGATTTTAAGATTGAAAGTCGGTCCCTCGAGTACTCCGTCGATCACAATAAAGAATATCAGGTGGAAACAGGTGGATTCTGGGACCGCGAGTCTCGCTCGTGGGACGATCAGGTGTTGGATGGGTATTGGGTTGACGTGACGGGCGTGTCATATCACGAAGAACGGATTCCGGAAAATGTGTACAATATCATTCTTCGGATTCGGTATTGGTATGGAAATAAACAGTACAAATTTATTACTAAGAAGGTTGACGTCGACTGGCCTACTCCTATGAATGATGGTATATCGTTCAACATACCACTCACGAGTGCTATGCTTCTTGACCATAATAATAAACCTGTGAGAGACATCACGAGTAAGGTTAGAAAGTATGCAGGTCCTAAGAGTGATTTTCACGGAGAAGACGTACCTATTCGTGACATGTTACGTTATGATCCGATGGATTTGAAAGAGTTGTACCCCAAAATTAAATTGACCAACGCGATCGGAATGTCAAAGATTGTTTCAAGTTATGAGGATGAGATTACAAGTCTTCGGATACCTTAGACGCGAGATAGAACTTGAGGTCACCTAGATCAGCGACATTGTATTTCAGGATTAAAAATTTACTGTCTGGTTCTTGCATGAGCTGGACAGAAGAGCACATGCTTGTCGCCTTGGTAAAGGTGTTCATATATTTCAATGAGTAGGAACCTGCAATATATGGACTTTCTTCGACACATTCAATTGCCGTCTCCTGGCTGGCAAAATCACCTTCACACTTCAGTCTGAGGATGTTCTTGTCACGTATAATTTCAATCGTACTACCGATATTGGACATGTCACGACACATTCGTTGAAATTCAGCAGACTGCATCGTTGTCACTGTCGTCATATCCTGAGAAGGAACTTCGATACGATTTTCGTTGATGTCAAGTAGCTTCAGTTGAAACTGGGTCGTCGTCTTTTTCGCGTCGCTACGAATTTCGATATCCATAAACTCCTTACTGCTCACACCCAGTTTAAGAACGTCATTGTTGGTGATCGTCTTGAGAAGTTTGAAGGTGTTTGTGATGTTGATTCCTGCAATGATTGGTTGTGTACATTCATACTCATCAAAATTTTCAGCTGCGAGAAAGACATCCACGAGTGCGACTCGTGCCGTGTCTAGACTAGTAATATATACACCATCCTCCTTGAAATAGATGTTCACATCGTTGAGAATGTCTTTGAGAACTTCAAATGTCGACTTGATAGCCGAGGCCTGAATCGTTACAAGTTTCATGACTACAGATGAGGCGAACTAACTCTTTATATTATTGTATGCTTCATTCACGCTGCGATTAATCCTCTCTTCGAGTTCCTTGGTCATCGCCGGTTGAAGAGAAACACCATAATTGTCGAGACTGAACACCGAGTCATCAGAATCCTTGCCGTCTATGGAAGACATTGATGTTCCAAAGGCACCGAAATCGTGATGTGAAAGATCATTATTGGGTAGCAAAGATGTCAGCCAGTTCTTGATCTCTTTTCCAACAAGAAGCTTACCATTCTTCGTCAACATGGTCGGCACCCTATTGATGCTCGACTTATAGTTGTAGGGGATACCATGTGTGTTGATGTTGTGAAACTTTATCAACTGCTTGAGTTGAGGATTGTTTTTTACGTACTCGATAATATCAATACTGTGGGGACAGTTTGGACTATATACCAGAAGAGACATACTATAAATATCTCATTTATTTCTGAAAAAAAATTAACGCATATAGTAATAATGAACAGTGTCTACATTCTCATCGCTCTGGCGATCGCCCTGGTTGTTCTGTTTCTTCCAGGAACACAAAAGACCCAGCGGGAAAAGGAAGTCGAGAAGATGATGAACATTGACGAGTACGTCGAAAAGAAGGCTGAGATTGGACACGACCTGATGAACAAGCTTGTGATGGCGACAAACAAGCATGTGTCTGAGAAGTACAAGAAGCCCACCTACATCATCGAAACGATCGCGGCGAAGAAGTTCGAACACCCTAAAACGAATGACTACTTTTATCGATGCATGTTTATGGTGATTTCGAAAGTTGACTTCGTGTCTGGTTTTAGCGTCACGGTTGATGTACGCGTCGAGCCCATTGTCAAGGTTATCGGATCTACCAGGCAACCCATCGATGTCGAACTCCCCGGCGACACTCGCCCCTACGAAGAAAGTGATGTGAAGGCTAAAGAATTCTTTCAGTACAAGCTAGTAAAAGAGCGTGTCGTCCCGACCGTCGCTGAGTTAGAAAAGGCGAAAATTAAATTACAGTAATTATAATGATCAATGTTTCTGAAATAGTAAACATTGAATCAAGTAGAAAGAAGAACAAGAAGGAACTGTACAAGAAAATTTACGAACAATTTTCTAGAAAAATACGCCACACCGTTGAACTGGGGGGTAAATGTGTATTTCTTCGTGTACCATCTGTAGTGTTTGGATTCCCAACGTTTGATCGTTCTCATGCATGTACATATCTAAAGAGACAACTCGAACTCGGTGGTTTCAGGGTACAGGTGCTATCCCAAATTGATCTATGTGTAACATGGTCTTCTCAACAGAGGGATAAAATACCAGAGACTCCGAGTGATGATGGTGATCTACCTTCCTTCATCAATCTCAAAAAGATGGCTAATAAATATAGAAGTGGTGCGTAGTAGTTTTGATAATTTTTGTATCCTCCTTTAGTATAACATGTCTGAACCACTTGGAATTCTAGTTGAAGCCAAGAAGGAATACCTTGGACAGCTTTCTCATGTCATGTGTCCTCCCATCGTTGAAGTGTTTGCTGAAATGTATGAAGAGGCTAACAAGCTCTCCAAGGGTCGCAAGGTTTTGATCATGTTCCAGAAACTACTCAAGGAAGTTCCAAACTGGAGTAATGCAATGTCGAAGCGTCACAGTGATAACATCACGTCCCGTTGTGCATGGTTCGGTGATCTTTTGGCTGCGGTATTCGTCAGTTGTGTCAAGATCCTCTCATCTGTGCGTCTCAGGGCAGAGAATAAGAAGATTTCTTTGAAGGTTCCCACTAACGAGGTCTTCATTCAGACGTGCTACGACAACGTCGCCAAGGAGTTGTACAGGGACCCCTACATCTATCATGAAGAGCAGTCTGAACATATTCGTGACGAGAAACTCTACAACCGCATCACCATCTGCATCGAAAACACCGTCAAGGAGTTGATTCCAGTTCAACAGATTCTCCAGACGTACATGTCTCAGACTGACCGCAACATCAGCATCGACGACGACGAACAGCTTGCTGACACCGAAGACCCCGATGTGTATGATGAACCCCCGATGGAGCCCGATCCCGAGCCGGAGCCGGAGCCAGAGCCCATCGTAGAGACTGAACCAGAGGCACCCCCACCCTTGGATCCGACGACGGAACCCAGTGGTCTTGCCAATGAATTCAAGACAATTCACAGTGTCCAGTCTCCAGACCCCGAACCGGAACCAGCAGGCGAAGATGACGTCTTCTTCAACGATGCTGCCGATGAGAGAACAAAAAAAGTTGGGTATAATTAAATGGAACTCTCAGACTATCTCCGCGACCCAATGTGGGCCGGTCTCATCGCGGCGATGATCACGGCTGGTTACATTCACGCCAGATCTCGCATCAACAACGAAGGAAAACTCCCCAACAGCAGCTATGTCAAGCCCGCTGTACTTAACGCTATCCTCGTGTACTTTATCGTCGCGAATGGTTTAGCACAGAGGGAAGTCATATCGAGTGAACCCTTCTAAACTTAAAGATTAAACCACACAAGTTACTATAAATATGGCTTCCGTATCTGCATTCAATGATATGATGGGTCAATTTCTTGTGGAATTGCATAAGACCTTCCCCAACGAGAAGGGTATCAAGAAGTTCATGACTTCCTTCGATCTTCTAAAGTCTACGAACCCCCGTAAGTGTGTCGAGGCTTACATGGGTGGTGTAGGTGCGTACGCCCAGAAGATTACCCAGAAGGATGAGACGTTCTTCACCGAGGACATCAAGGGTATCGAGTTTCTCCAGGATCTCAACATCGAGGAGTACTGGAAGGACAAGATGTCTGATGCTACGAAGGGTGCCGTGTGGCAGTACCTTCAAACGCTTTACATGCTCGGAACGACCATCACTGCAATCCCCCAAGAGACGTTATCCGTCATCGAGTCCGTCGCCAAGGATTGTGCCGACAAGATGCAATCCGGTGATGGTCAGATCGACGAGAAGGCTCTCATGAGCATGTTTAGCAGCATGATGAAAAAATAAACTCACCCTATATAAATGAAGGTCTGGTTTGACAACCCACAAGAACTCATTAATCGCGAAAAAGTTCTGCAGTTCTGGCCCACCAACAAGCAGACAGCGGCAGAACGTGTGAACGCTGCTTCACGTTTTATCATCTACGCTGCGTGCTTTATCTATTTGATTCGTCGAGATCCTCGGATCTTCGTTTTAGCTGCGACCGTGATTGGTATGTTGTATGTCATGTATAACTCTGACATGGTCAAGGAAGGATCTGCTCGCCCCACGATGGTCACGGAGGATTCCGACCCCAACTGTCAATTGCCTACGGATGACAATCCTATGGGTAACATGTTACTGTCGGACTTTGTGGATCGCCCAGATCGCCCTTCAGCCTGTTACCATTCGTCGGTCAGAAATGGTATCAGTGATTCTCTCGAGAGGCGTACCAAGTATGCACCCGGTCGTTCCAGGACAGCCCTCCCCGAATACCAAGCCAATGCGATGGCCAGGCAATTTGTTTCGAATCCCGTGACGACTGCGGCGGGTGATCAAACCGGATTTGCGGAGTGGTGCTACGGTAAAAAGATGGCACCCATGTGCAAGACGGATGGAACTTTCTGTAGCCCCAACGCTCGTGGTGTCCAGCTTGAGGCTTTCGGGGGTTTGGATCCCAGTGGTAAGCGAACTGGTATGCACCGGGGTTCTGGTTTGAGAGCTGGGCATTCAGCTTAATTTTCTCACGTAATAATAAATGGCGTATCAACTCCAACCAGGACTGAACATCGTCAATGGTGGTGGTGTTCCCACTAACAAGGCGACCGATGATGTTTTCGTGTACCCACAACCCAGTGCCCTGAATTACTGCTGCCGCCCTTCGACGATGGTGTTCGGGACCGCTCCCTATATGGCAGGTAAGGGTTCTCCAGCTCAACACATTGAGGTCAGTGACCAACTTCGTCCCCAAGCGACGACTCGTTTCAACAAGGTTGTCGTCAAGCCCCACGAGAGTGGCTTCTTCCCACTCAACGATGTTGCGTGCAAGGTCCCTCTTCGTACCCGTACCTATGAGCCACTCAGCACACGTGCCCACATCCAGAATAGCATGTTTAACCAAAGATATTTACCCCAATAAAAATATTATCATCAAGTAAGAATGGCAGACCCCGTGTCCATATTGGCTGTCGCCGGTCTCATCTATGCCGGTCGTAAACTGAGTGAGGTTCCAGAGCAGCCCAAAAAGGTTGTGGAGAAGGAGCCCGAATTATATGATACCGAATATGAAGAAATCGAATTTTCTGATCCATTCACTGATCGTAAATCCGAAGTTGATTCTTTCTCGGTTATCGCCCCACAAAATAGAACTGGTGGTCAAGAACTTCTCGAGATGCGTGGTCGTCTCTACGATCAGGGTCGGATGAACAATCTTTCTCCAGTCGAAAAGAAGTTGGTCGGTCCAGGCCTCGGTGTCGGTGCCGACGTCGAGTCGGCTGGTGGCTACCAACAGGTTTTCCGAGTGAATCCTGTCAATACTGGTGCGTATCGTCTTACCACGTTACCCGGTCGTTCCGGTCCTGCCGTCGACACGAAGGGTGGTCGCCGTGCGGAGATTGGTAAGGTGAGCTACAATCACCCCGAAAAGACTGCGTACCTTCCCGAGCGTCGCCCCCCGACCCTCGGTCGTGCCCAGGGTATGAGTGGCGTTGTTCCCCGGGCTTCGCATCAGAAGGCGATGCGAACGACCAATCGTTCTCAGACTGGTCATCGGGCGGATGGTCTCGACAAGACACCGGGTCGTCGTTTCATTCCGGGGCAGACACTGCCCCAGAACCCCACTCGTAACAAGGAGGACATCCACGATGCTCAGTTTATGCACGTGAACAACCCTTCGCCGGGTATCACAAACTTCTATGGTGGCTACATGATTTCACCAGCGGCTCGCATGGGTGTCGAAGGAACCAATGGTCAGGCTGGGTACAGTGTCGACCAGCAATTCGCCTTCGGTATTCGACCCGACGAACGTCGTGCTAAGCCTAACCGTATGGGTAACCCAGGCCGCATGAACGTCCGTGAGAAGCCTGTCAACCAGCACGGTGCCTTGACGACGATTCGTCACGATAAGACTCGGATCGATGGACGCACAGGTGCCGCGAACGGTGGGTGGACACAGAACTACCAGGTCAATAAGTATACTGAGCTTAACCCCTATAAGGGTGCTCCCAATCCCCATGTCATGGGTAACCGTTTAGATTTAGCGAAAAACCAACTTGCGAACAACCCCTTCAGCAAGTCCATTAATTAAATAGAAACACTCATTAAAATTATATACCTAAATTTTAATGGAGGTCCACACCTTAGAAATCGATAGTAGCGAACGCGACTATTCGAAATACCCAGACCCACGTGACTATGTCATCGACTTGAAGAATGAAATCTATGACATCCAAAAGATTACGTTGTTATCCGCTCGTATACCCAATAGTCAGACACTGATTCATGGACACAACAACACGTTTAGTATTGATGATGCGACCATCAGTTTATCGAACCGCTCCTTCGCGAACGGGGACGACCTCGCGTCGAACATCACTGATCACGTCAGTGATCACGTCAGTGATCTCACCGTCACGTATGACTCTAACACGAATGCGTTGTCGTGGTTGAATGGGGGCAACGACCCAGTGGTTCTAAAGTTTGGTGACGGGACGAATGCTCGCTACGGACTGGGTACGTTGGACGATGTTTCCAATCTTATCACGTCTAATTTTACGACACCTCATCAAGTGTTTGGATTACCACCTCAGAACATAACGATCGCACAAAACGAAAGTTTTACGGGTGGTAGCATCAATCTAGAAGGTCCGAATGCCATGATGTTACGTTTGGGAACTGGATCCGAGACGTTCAATAAGGATGTATACATTCGCGAACCGTTCTTCACCGGGCAGATTCTTTTGAATGGTGACTACGTCAACTATACATCATCTGAAGACCCCATCGAACATACATTCTTTTCTGGATCACAAAAGAGTCTGAAACAACTACATATCACATTCTTCACGATGAGTCAAGGTCGACTCATCCCCTACGATTTTAGAAATCAGGAACATGTACTGAAATTTAAAGTCGAGTGTAGCACTGGAAAGTTTAAAGCCATCTCGAAGCATACAGCTTCAGATGTTGGGGTTTTACCACCGCCTATAAGCATCCCCGAAATAGAGGATCCGTATAGATGGAATCAGCAGTACATACTGATTTCTATCATCGCATTCTTGGGTATATTCATCCTGTTCATCACTCGTAAGAGAACTTAGCGGGTGATGGCGTACACGGGGGCGACGGGCTTCTTCACAGAGGGGGAGAAGCGGGAGATCACGAGGTACACGACGACCGACAGAAGGGTCGTGAAGAGGGCGGTGAGACCGTAGTGGAGACCACCGTTCTTCTGGACGCGGACGATCTGGTTGATCGCCCAGCGGACAAGGTCAAGCCACGAGATGGCAGCCGCGAAGGAGAAACCCGCGACGACAGAGTTGAGGGACTGGGTCTGGAGTTCCTTGGTGAGCACCTGGACAGTTTCGATGGCGGGGCCGGACATTTATTGTAGACATAGAAAATTATTCTGGTAACAATTCAACCTCTGTTAGGATTTTTTGATATTTTTGTATGGAATACCCCCTCGTCACCTGGAAATTTTCTTCGGTATCACAGTCTGAGTCTGAATCGGAACTTGAATCTTCATCGATGATTTTAAATTCATTGCTCGTCCATCCCTCTGGGTCCATTACTATTAACAGCATTTTTTAACATCTCTTCTGCCGGGCTTTGAGGGATCCATTCATCCCAGTGATCATAGGCTTCGTTAACCTTAATAAATCTAGAATCATCCCCTGAGTACCTGATAAACGGTGGACACTCATCGTCATTCACTTCTTCCAAAGAGTCATCGTCATCCTCCTCCTGGTTGTCGTATATTTCTGGAAAAAATGAACCGATGTGGTCACCCACAGTATTCATAGCACAATACTTTGTGGCATATTCAACATCTTCTGCCGTGACGGTGTCACGACCTGTTGCTTTACAGTATTCACATGCGATGAGCATACTTCGTTCGATGACGGGTGTCATTATATCAATCATTGACGTAATGTATTGTTGTTCCATTACGTATTAAATATCATTCGCATCATACCTTTATCCAATCTAAGTATGTTATAACTTAAGGCGTAGACGTGAAGTGTTCGGTCATAGGTTGTATTTTCGGTGACATTGGCCGTGATCAATTGATTATTGATGAGGCTGAAGTTCACCTGTCCCGTCGGTTGTGCCTGTTCAGGTTCACACGCGAAACTGTAACTGTAGAAACGCCGAATCAATGGTGTTTTGGAATGGTGAATCGCTGGCTGGATCGCCTTGAGAAATACAAAGTTACCAGTGTCCATGTCGAGAACTGGTGTATCATTGAGCGACAGCTCTAAACTTTTTAGATTTTCGTAGAAGATGAGTTTGTTCTCACTCGTGATTTTGTCGTTGTCGTAGTCAAAGGGTGACACAAAGTCCTCATATCCCTTATTGTTAACCCGCTTTATCACGAAATACATTTCCTTGACCGGATTCACGAATTGTGTTCTGATCTTGTGAGACTCTATCGACTTTGGTAGGGTGTAGGTTCCCTGTTGCAGTTGTGTGATCACGTAATCTTTTGTGTGTTTTTTAATGAAGGTTCGTTCGTACTCGTCAAGAAACGCCATCTCTAGGCAGACTTTGCAACTTTTAATCTGGTTAGGAAACAGCCTAGAAAATTCCTGGTCGACGTTGACGATGATGGTTTCGGTCTGTGTGTTTATCTTTTTTATTGTTAAGTAATTGTTCTGTGGGGTATTACCCACGTATGTATAGTAATTCATGTCGTACCCTATATCAGCAATTACACCCGAACCGTTCATTACAAGGTCTGATTCGCTCAATACCCTGTCCCAGTCAATCCCGTTATAAACATATAATCGAACGAGTGACTTGTTTGCGAACGTATCAGCGTCTATATATGCCAATACATTCCCATCATCCGACATCTTGAAATCGTACAGTTCGGATACATCTTCTATACGCACATAGAGTGAAGATTTCAATGTCCAACCATTGTCATTAAATGAATAGACGTAGGTATACCTTTCAGTGAGAAAAGCTACAATGGCACCATTTTTGGAAATAGTGATATCTCGGACGTCCTCGATATTTAAGTTTAATCCACTTTTAGAACCGTCCGAATCAGCTATCTTTACAACTCCGTTGACACTATCATACTTAACATATCGATTAAGATCTCTAGAAACTGCATATACACGATGATTAAAGGGGTCAATATCTACGAGCTCCGTTGGTGGATCTGTTGGATTCACCAATGAGTAAACTTTTACTGTTGTATCGTAAATAACGATATCCGTTTCGTTATCGTTAAAAAAGAGCCGCGTTTCAAAGGTTGTTATATTTGTATGAAATTGATCTGTTACAATATTGTTAAATGCACTGTCACTCGTGATGTTATAAACTCTAACAATATATTCATTCGTAACCGCCCTCGTCACGGTAGCGAAATATTTGCCCGTCTTGGAAACGTACATTTTTATAAACGTTTCTCCACCAAAAGATAAATCGACACCATTTATCTGTGGCGTCGCCGTAAATAAACGAATGTCACGATCACGCTTGAAAACTTTTATACTAAACCCAGTGAACACCAGTAATATAAGACCGTCATCCGATATACGAACCGAAATTATACCTAATACGGGTAGCGTCTGTGTTGCATTTACAGTATATGATGTGCTCGTGTTGAATAAAATGGAATTTACCGTTTGTGTGACAAGTGCCTGATATCCCACACCATAAACATTACTCCCGGTGTCCGTACTGTTTTCAACCCCCTGAACGATAATATCGTCGTAATTCTCAACGGATCTCGTAATATTTTGGAGTTTGATATAGTCTGTTTCATTATACGCCTTTTTAATTGTCAACAATGTATTTGTGTCATTCATACTGGTGTACATACCATTACTACCCCTGTATCTATACACTTCTACCCAACGTGAAGTGGAGACATCGTAAACGTATACTATACCCACACCACTATAGACAGTATCGTACGGTTCATTGACGTTATACACAAACATCGATGTTCCCAGGTTATTCAATGTGATATCACTAATCTCATATAATTCCAGCACTTGTCCATAGGCAATCCACTCATTATTAGAAAATTCGAAAATATTAAGCTCGTTCGTACTGTCAAGTCCAATCACGATTATATACCCATTATAAGAAAACCTGACTGTCGCCCCGGGGGACGTTTGAAAAACAAACTGGTCTCCTATTTGTACATTTGTTGTTCTGTTATATATGAAATAACTGTCGTTAATGACACCGGTTGTTCTTGTACCGTAAATACTCCCATCTCTTGAAAGTGCTACTAAATCGGTCTTACTCCTAAAATCGTAGCCAGTTCCATTCCACTCCCATAGACCGTGTCCGATTTGGGCGACGACGTTGCCGTCATCCGAAAATTGGACATCACCTGACACACTATCAGTTGACCTCTGTACCCACTGATCATCTTCGTAACGGTAAATACCTGACGAGTTCACGATGACATTCAATGCGGGTGATACGATACCGTCACCAACGAAGGTCGTCTGTCCTGTAATTTCGATGCTGTTATTGACGTTAGAAGCGAAGGATAATCCATCATTCGATACAACCATGATATTGGATGTAAGTACTTCACTCGACTCAACTTCGTAGTCCAGGGTAACTGTTTGAACAGTGTCGTCGACAGGTGGGTCAGTCTTGACGACACAGTCTTCAATTTCCCTAAACTTAATCTCGATGGTGACTTCTTGGTAGCACATGGCACAGAGTGGGATGGCAAGTTCTGGTTTCTGGTAAAAGTAAAAGGGTATGTCGATGAACAGTTTACGAGATGTCGTGGCAGGTCCAAGATGTCCCAAGATGACACCACTCGCCACCGGCACATTCGACGTACGATCAGGGTATTTACCAATCAATTTTTCCAGGGCTTTCTGTTTGGTCTGAGTATAGTTATGTTCGGAGTAAATCTGTAGATAGTCACTCGGTATATGCTGAATTTTTTCGTCTCCGATGTACATGTCAACGTATTCAATCATGGCGTGACCGATCGATTCGATGTAGCCAGTGCGAGTGATTTCGGCTTCGGCTATGGGATTCAGTTCAACGTCTAAACTAATCGTCTTGATCAGATCACCTTGATCTTTGGGAATGGTGAGACGAACCGTCTTTCCGAATTCTGGATCACCGTCAACATCTAGCTTTACAAACTGTGTCGTATAATTCGTATGTTTTTTGAATAACTGCACGAAGTGTGAATAGTCTGGTTCTTCCGTGAAGTATATGTCCTGGACACCCTTCGTTGTAAGCTGAATCCGACCAGCCATTACTACTATACCCCTTTAAAATTTTAAACCTGCGAGACCGCTCTGGATGTGTAGAATGTTATAATTGATGGCGTAGACCCTGACGAGTACGTCGTCCGTGGATGGTTCAATGGTGATCGTCATACGTTTGTGAAAGATGCGACTCATGTTCACGTGTCCGGATGGTGTGTGTTGTTCGGGGTTATCAGCAAAACTGTAGACACCGAACGCGTATCCCTCTTCTGGGCTATTCACATGATGTAAAAGTGGTTGTTCGTAGGTCAGGAAAAGATGGTCAGCGTCGATGACATTCATGTCATTGAAGTCTAACGTGACGTGTTCAACCTTTACATGCTCGTCACCCTTCTTACCGATGAATAGTAATTCTCGAACAGGGTGTTTGAAGTTGAGCATGAAGGTCTTACGGGTTTCACCTGGTTTGAAAAGAATCTGTGACACTTGGAGTTGTGTGATGAGGTACTCCAGGGGCATGGACTGGAGATACATTCGTTCTTCATCACTCACGAAAACAAACTCTGTATCCAGAGACATGTTCTTTATGACCGAGTCAACACCAGACGAAGGAATCGTTCCATTGATGATGGTCTCCAATGGATTAAGTTTAATCACGACTTCAACCAATTGTTTAGACATGGCTGTCGTCGGTATCGACAATGGGGATGCTCTGTTAAAATAGAATGGGATATCGATAAAGAAGGTATAGTCACCCGTGTAATCAAGAACCTGACTTCCGTGACCGTTCAGAAAGTACAGCGTCTGTTCAGCATCGTCGATCGTGTTGTGAAGTTGTTGTTGCATGTACATGTACTCTCCGGTCACACGTTCGATGAGTTGTCCACCGATGTACAGGTCAACTGTATCTATCAATCGCGTACAAAGAGACGGTACATATGTCAGGCCACCACCAGGTGCAGTCAAAAGAAACTTGACCGTCATACCCTTGATGAGGTCGCCTTTATTCTGTGGAATGATACATCGTAGTTCCTTCCCAAAGTCGATAGTGCCATCAAAGGGTGTTTCGATTTGTTCCAGAGCAAACTTTGTGTGTTTTTTAAACTTTGTGAGAAAGTATGAAAAATCTGGATCACCTGTGAGCCAACGATCCTGAACGCCGGTCACTGCGAGTTTTGCAACCCCGGACATATCTACTATGTGTGAGTAAAATTTTATGAAATAAAACGGGACACTACAGTAGAATGAATCTTCAGTTGAAGAAATTCAACCCCGCGACCATGACAGATGATCGTGTGTGTGTCTTCATAGGTAAGCGTAACACGGGGAAATCGACATTGGTCAAGGATATCATGTTCCATAAGAAGCATCTTCCAGCTGGGATCGTACTCAGTGGTACAGAGGAAGGGAACCACTTCTATTCCGAGTTCATTCCAGATTTATTCGTCTACGGTGACTATGATCGAGAAGCGATCGAACGTGTCATGGCTCGACAGCGTAAACTCGTTGGCAATGGAAAATCAAATTGTGGAGCCTTCATGTTGTTGGATGATTGTATGTATGACAACAAGTTCTTGAAGGATACCTGTATTCGTCAGTGTTTCATGAATGGTCGACACTGGAAGATCTTCTTCATGTTGACGATGCAATACTGTATGGATCTACCTCCAGCACTCCGAGCCAACGTCGACTACGTTTTCCTTCTTAGAGAGAATATTCTTCAGAACAGGGAAAAGTTGTACAAGTCATTCTTCGGAATCTTCCCATCCTTCGACATGTTCAACAAGGTGATGGATGCCTGTACAGAAAACTATGAGTGTCTCGTATTGGACAATACAGTCAAGTCCAACAGGATCCAGGATTGTGTGTTCTGGTACAAGGCGAGTATTCGTAAAAATTTCCGAGTCGGTGGTCCTGATCTATGGGCGGCACACAAAAAGATGTACAATCCCAAGTACATGTCTCAACAAGAAGGTGATGCGAAGAAGGCGGGTAAAAAGACGGCGTTGACCATCACGAAGAAGAAATAATCAGGCTGCGTGTTTCTCTTTTGTAAAAAACATAGAACACTATTAAATGACGGACATCCGTACTATGAATTTATCCGACAATGGTGATAACGGTATGGTATCGTTGAACCCTTCGACGTCATTTGTTTCGCAGAATTCCGAGGAAAAAAATGTCAGTGAAAATAAAGTTACCATGGACTCCACACCGATTGCCGAACTCATGGGACAACCCGAGGCTGTTGAACAGCAGATGATGCCTGCTCAGATGCCCATGCAACAAATGCAGATGATGGCCCAGGCTCCCGCCCCACAACCCGTGATGACCGAACCCGTCAAGGCTCCCGAGTCCAAGAACCCCTTCAACCTGACTGACCAGCAGATGCAGGCTCTTCTCGTTTCCGCTTGTACGGCTGCGGCGATTAGCACACCCGTGCAAGAGAAGCTTGCGACTATGGTTCCTCAATTTCTCAACGACGCTGGTCGTCGTAGCCTCATTGGCCTCGGTGCGACCGGTCTCGTCGCTGCCATTCTTTTCCACATCAGCCAGAGCTACGTGCTCAAGGCTTAGGGTACCTGTTCCCATCCCATGTTACTGTAGATCGACTTGTCTACGCCCAACATGTACGTAAGCACCGCACCAACTATGAACGCGGCTAGAAATAAGAGACTCACTTCCAAACTCTTTTTTCTATCCTTGCCATAATCCTTAATCTGCCCCTTCAGGGTCTTGACCACACGCGTCAGACCTTCCACAAGAATGAAGGCGATGATCGTCGACGAAAAGAAGAAACCTTTATCAACGGCCAATTGAGGTACCTGACCTACGATGAGACGAAGTGCGTTGGGGATGACGATGGTCATAAGTGTAATGTTCGCCCAGTAATCCCTTGTATACATGGGTACCATGGGTAAAGCAAATACGAGAACCCACATGATGATCGCCGTGGCGACTGTCGCGACGGGTGTTTTCATTTGATGTATGCATAGATTATTTATCCTGGACGTGCATACCACAGAATGGTGTTTCGTTGGGAATGGGTTCGTAGATGTTCAAACGAACACAGATGGCTTTGAGTTTGTTGTACTTGTCCCAATACTTCTCCGAGTGATCGTACTCATCAACCATACAGTGAGTAAGTTCATGGATGAGGACATGGAAAATTTCATTCACTTCACCGTCGATGCACAGACCAATCTCAGCACCCTTGTTGAGATTGTAGCCGACTGTACCACGAAGTCCGTAGTGGGCAGTGATGGGGATACAGTGTTTGAGTTTCTGAAACTCTGTACCGTCGACATTGTTTCTAAGAATTTCGTAGCGTTCCCTGACGATTCGTAATTTTTCAGGTTCAAACGTCGACATGTAGATGTAGATATTAATAATGAGTAACGCTACGACGACTATCATTTTCTATATGTAAATATAAATTTGCTGTAGAGCTCCGATATATGACTGCCTGTCAGGTTTTCCCATAGTGTCAACGTAAACCCACACGACTCTAAACTTTGGATGAGGTGGTCTCTATAGGCGACTGGTTCAGACTTTGGTCCATCGGCATAATAGGGTGTATCGACGAGGTTGACAAATAATTTTTCACCAAATCCACCATTACCATGTTCTTTCAGTTTGAAAAAGTTTCCCATGTCGTCATGAAGTGGTGTCTTCATAATTATTTTTTCAGAATCCGGAATGATCCCAAAAAGTTTTCCTCCGGGTTTGACTCTCTTTTTTATTTCACGGATGGATTCAAAAAACTTTTTTTCGGATTCGAAAATGTAGTGCAAAGAAAAATTGAAACATACCAAATCAAATTTTCTGTTTGGACAATCGAAAATATCTCCTTGATAAAAGTTGACTCGCATTTTCAAATTCTTTGCTCGAGTCCGAGCTTCTTGGAGAGATGTCTCATCTGGATCGCACATGTTTATGTTTGCCCCAGCATGTCTCCATTTTTGAAGATCACCTCCACACCCACACCCAACATCCAAAATGGTGTCACCTTCACGAGTCACTGATTGGATCAGTTCCTTCTTGAAGGTGTTATGAGCCCGTCGGATCTCTTCCATGGTCTTATATAGGTGGTATTATTTAACCCACTTAAGTGGGAAAAGGCTTAAAGTTTTACACACTACTATAGACATAATGGCATCTCTCGAGCAAGATTACACTACTGTTCCCGGTCAGATCTACGCATGCCTTTCCATCGTGGGCCCCGAGTGCCCTCAGAAGAATGACAAGTTTGGTATTAAGATCCGAGGGTGCTTCAACACCCGTGGTGAGGCGGAGAGCCATGCGAAGCGTCTTCAGAAGGAGGATGCCACCTTCGACATCTACGTCGTAGACATGTACAAGTGGCTACTGATTCCCCCCGATGCCGATAAGATTGACGACGTGCACTACACGAACGACAAGCTGGAAGAGCTCATGCAGGGCTACAAGGAGAACCAGGCGATGGCGGTCAAGATGTTTGAGGAGCGTAAGCGTGACATGATGAACACTGGTAACCATCTGAAGCCCGGTGACGAAAACTCCAAGTACTACAACAGGCCCGATGAGCCCCCTATCAGCCATCCAGCCGAGGTTCTCGAGCGTCTTCAGAAGGAGGAGCCCGATACGCCCATGGAGGAGCTGGTCAAGAAGGCTGACGACATCGTCGCTGCGGAGATCAAGGAGCGACAGGCGAAGCGTGAGGCGGAGGCTGCACTAGAGACGGTCAAGGAATAATTAAAAATATACATACAAGGTAAGAATGTTTAGTGTGTTGTTGAATATCATCACACTGATCATCGTTTTCTTCGTGGCGTACTTCTTTTTCACATCACCTGAAAATGTCAAAAAGAAGATGAACACAGCATCTGAAGTTTTAGCGGCACAGCTCAAGGACCCAGTGGTTACGAGTCGTGCGTATTTTACGGAGCGGAAGAAGGGATCGACTGGATCCTTCGTCGGTAACTTTCCTTGGGATGAAAAGGAGTGGCTCCATGGATACCCACTTAGCCAGGCCTGAGGATCACGGGTTGCATAGTCTTGCCCATGAAGAATCCCAATAGGAAGACGACGAAGCCGACAATCCATGTCGTCTTATCAACCTGTGAAAAGAAGTCAACCTTGGGTTGTTCGGGCTGTTGCTGATACATCTGAGGAGGCATCATCATCATTGGGGGTTGCTGGTAATAGTCTTGTTCGGGTTCACGCTCCTGTTCGGGATCATGAACGTCTTTATTGAATTCGATGGGGTTGCCAATGTCTGCTTCCATATCTAAAAATACCCTTCATTTTTTTAAGCGTGAAATTCCTCATCTTCGTCATCGTCATCATCGACGACGAAATCCTTGAGATTTCCGTTTTCGTCAGCGTCTTCATCTTCATCATCCGTAAAGTCATCCTCTGAACCATGTTCCTCGTCAGTGTCGATGTCACTATCGTCGAGGTTACTGTCGTAATCATCCTCGGCGTAATCATCTTCCACTTCTTCCTGTGGCGTGTACACTTCGGGCTTCTTGATGCGACGTCCGGATCTAGAAATCATCGCTTCTACTATAGTCTACTGTTTAAGTATTTAGGATGAAACGCGGCGTCGACGTTCATGAGCTGTTGTTCAGCGTAATATCCTATTTGTTTAGCTATTTCGTGTAGTTCTTCCTGATATTCACTCATTATACCGACGTTTTCAAGGTGTTCTAAGGCTATATAAAGAAAGGGAGTCGCATTTTCTGGTGTTCCGATATGTTTTTTAAACATTGATATGTTCGTGACAAAGGCGTAAAAACTATCTGGATCCAGTCCTGAATAGTTGTACGCCTTCTTTACGAGTTCATCAATTTCATCCATCTTCACAGATCGCCTCGTGAGTAATCTTGTTAGGTAGGTCGACGCGACCAAGAGTACACTCGACATCTTATTTTGTGTCCGGAAATAAAATCTCTTTGGATTTTTTGTTGAGGAGATACCTCCTGGGTTTCCCTGTGCATTTGGAACACGTAAAGTCGATGCCCGACTTGTCAACTGTAAAGTGGCATTCGGCTCCATGTTTCATGTCACAGTCTGTATCTGTCACGTTGATGGTATACTTGTTTCTGTTCTTGGTGACAGACAGAACATTCGTCGGTCTGATACAGTTATTGATGTAGGTGTTCATGACCTTGACAGCTTCAGATGTCTTAATCTTTTGTTTGGGAGGGGGTGTTGACGTTCGACTGGGTAATGGTGTATCATCATAGAACTTGTTGATGATCTTATCCGTCAAACGATGTTCTCTTCCCCTGAAGTCTGCACAGAAACCGTGTCGACGACCTATGATCGTTTCACAGTCACAAAAACATTTCTGTGAGATCGAACCCCCGACCATATGAAACCAAACATGATTTGAATTGTGTGAACGTCCAAGGTTTTCACAATACTTCGATGTCGTTGAAATCAAAAACTGTTTCTTATGTGTAAAAATCTTTGTGACTCGGGCATCTTCCTGGCCTTCCATGTTCTTACGGATGAAGGTTTCCAAGTGAGCGACAGCTTCGGAATCCTTAAACTCATCCTTCATCTGGGCCTGTGAGAACGTACCTTCCTTCTTCTTCTGACCATCAAGTTGACGGATGGTGACAACGTCCTTGACATCTGTTCGGACCATCGTGTCCCTGAGAATATCGATCGATGGGTCCTGAGAAATCTTCTTCATGATACACATCACGGGTCCATAAACATACCTGAACAACGGCACGTAAGGCAATTCCGTAATCTTACCAGTCTGTTCACATGCTGCACACCCCTGACCATTACAATCGATGTGTTTACCCTTCTTGTAGGACCATGGAATCCTGAAGCCACTCCCCTTGTAGACAGATCGATCGACCACCTTGTCCCACTCCACATGTTTGAAAACAGATGTCAAGGTAGCGATGACATGATCACGGATGTTCAAGGCACCTTCTTGATTAACGACGAACCCCGGCCAGTTCAAGTGTACACCGGTTTTGGTGAGATTGTTATCGGTTTTCTTCGGTCTGGCGACACATACGACACAGTCTCGACCACCCAGAGTCTTCACCTTATCACAGATGACACGACAGATCTTCTCTACACGTTCGAGTTCGAGGGCTTCTTCATCCTTGTAGTCGATGTCCAGAAAGAAGTTGTAGGTTGGTGTCTTCTGCTCCACCAGATACAATTTTTCTTTGTTCTTCACGGCTTCCACGTATTGTTCACAGAATTCGTCAAGCTTGTTGAATGGAATGGAAAGAACCCCACCATCCATGAGGACATGTGACGTTGCTTTCGCATTGTTGAATTTGTTCTTCGAGCACCAACTTCTGAACATACTTACTCTGGTATAGAGGTATTCTTTTAATCGTCTTGTTGACAATCATATAGGATCGATCGCATACACGATACGTCTGCATGTTCTTTCTGGTCTTCACTTAAGTTCTTTTTAATAACAAGAAGTTCGTAGACTGTTTTGTCTTTTACACCTTCAACGTATTGTTCGGCACGACGTTCAGTGTATGCTTTGTTATCAATAAGAAGATCTCTGATCTGCTTCAAGATGTAAGTCTTTGACTTCATTCTATTTTATACTAAAGGTTTTTCTATTAAGTGAAGTCACACACGAATAGAATTCGGGGTTTTGTATGACATTATGTACGATGAGGTCCCAACGTTTACGAGTGTTAAACTCTTCAAGAGTATCGAAGCTCATGAAATCATTTTCATCGTAGGTTTTCTTGATGGGTTCTTTGTTAATTTTTTTTAGATTCGTCTTTGTCTTTTCGTCATTAAACTTTTTGATCAGGTGTTGTTGATCGGTCCGCTTATAGTTGACGAAGAAGACGTAGACATTATAAACTAATTCTACCGTCGGACTCTCCCTGTGTATAAAGCTAAACTCTGTATACTCCCCCTTCTTCAACGAGACAACACCCCGTGTCTCTTCTTCAAGCTCTCTAAGAGCACACCTCAATGGATTGTAGATTTCCCGGCGTCGACACCCCCCTGTGACAAAAATCCAATCCTTAAATCTACGATCTCGTACGGTCAAGAACCGTGGTCGATCGTCTTCAAATGTGACTGGAATAGCGATCGCCTTGTATTTCTTCATTGCTCATTTAGCAAGTTATAATACACGAACATGTTTATTCCTCCTTTTTCTCCTCAGTCTCGGGCTTCTTCTCCGCGGGGGGCTCCACGGGTTCAATCGTAAGGTTCTTCATGAGATTCATCGAGAAGGTCTTCACGGCGTGGACATCCTCCTTCGTCTTCTTCATGTCGTTGAACATGTAGGCCATCACACCCAAACAAATGATGACACCGGCAATGAGCATCGTTTCACGGTCAAGAGCAAACATCTTATGTGTAATAGATGTGCATTTCTTTTAAGCAGAAATAATTGCACCCATGTTTGTTTTGCCCTTCTGGGTACAGGCATCATCACCACCGATGAACTGAAGGCGTTGGAAGCGTTCAGCTTCACATTGTTCCTGTTTGGGTTGGACCTCTATGATTTTTTCGAGTGTCCTGGACTTGGGATCGTACGTGAGTACGAAAACGGCTCCTAGTAAAAAGACAATCAACCAGAAGTTCATTTTACTAGTAGTAAATATTATGTTACGGTACGGACAATTAGTTAGAGTACATCAAACCACCCATACCATTTTCGACACGGAGAATGTTATAATTGACCGCGTAAATGGTATCCTTGAAGCTCGTCGTCTCACTGACAATGCGAGCCGAATCAAGGCGGGAGAAGTTGAGGGACCCCGTGGGCTGGAGCTTGGACGTGTCCAGGCAGAAGGGGAAGGTGTACAGCGAAGGATCCGCCTTAGCGTTGGGGGAATGGTAGTAGGACGTCGCCGACGTGTAGTGGGGATCGATGAACTTGAAGTCAGTCACATCAGTACCGTTGATCTGGAGCTTGACACGGTTGGCCGCCGTGTTGACACTGTCAGCAGCGACGTTGCTCGCGGCGAGGAACTTGACGGGGTGGTTGAAGTTCAATTCCTGAGTACGACCGAGGGACGCCAGGGACTTTTGGACCTGGGTAATCAGGATCGCACGAGGATCACGGGCAAGAAGCTCACGCTCATCGGTGTCTAGGTAGATGTAGTTGGCGTGGCACTCGACGCGGCGGACCGAGCTGTCGACGTTGGCGTGGGACTTCCACCGGATCCGGAGTTCGACATCGTGGTACTGGAGAGCCACGAGGGGAAGGGCCGACTGCCAGTTCTCACAGAAGGAGAAGCGGAGAGGGTAGAACTTGGCGGCGGTGGAGCCATCGTAGAGCTCACCCGCGACGGACTTGGCGAGACCGGTCGCGAAGAGGTTGGGGGCGATGTTGTTCGTGAAGAAGGCATCCTGATCATCGATGACCTGACCACCGACGAGGAGCTCAACCTTGTCGATCATGGTCGACCAGTCGAGGGCCTCGCAGGCGTTGGAGGCGTTGTTGATCGAGGTGAAGTAGGTGTAGCCAAGGAGATCACCCTTACGCTCGAAGCGAACGGTGGACATACCACCCTGGGAGAGAGCACCCTGAATGACCTGACGCTCGACAGTTTGGGAAAAGTTCGTGTGGCGACGGTAGGTGGAACGGAAGAAGCTCACCTCGGGATCACCGACGAGGTGGGCATCCTGAGCACCGACAGCGACAAGTTGGGCAATACCACCAGACATTTTATATTATATGGAGACTTTATTTTTAAGTGGGGCGAAAGTCTGAAAGACTTTACCGCTTAGATACGAGTGGCTTCGCTACTCGGGATGTGAAACTTTAGAAACTGGGATGAAGTTTGTAAAGTTTGGTTTTTCGTGTATGAGTAACTGCGTTACTCGGGACTAGGCACTCTCGAGAGCTGTTATACGGGCTTCAAGAGCCTCGTTCTTTGCCTTTTCGGCTTCGAGCTCATTTGTTAATTGTTGTATTCCCTGTATAATTGGTAAGATCATCATCGATGAATTTACCAATAAATAATTTTCAGAACTCCCATCTTCAGTAACAAGTTCAGGAAAATTCTCTTGGACATTCTGTGCAATAAACCCAATGTGCTCCTTATCCCATTTTGATGTAACTCGAGTATACGATTCCGGGGTTTTAAATTTAAATGTCGATGGTTCGATGTTTCCTATTTTTTTAAGAACATTTTCCCATATGACTGGTTTGATATCGTGTTTTCTACGTGAATCCGACCCCACCACGAGAGCACCAGCGTTGGAAATATTCCAAACTTCGTTACCATTGTCTTCATCATAGTATCGCAGACTTTCATCATCGCATGGAGAACACATAACTATATTATCACCGTTAATAGCAATGTAGGACCCCTCGCCCCCTACATTAGATTCCCATATAGAATAAGGACGGGTGGGTGAGAATTCGGTGTCAGGGTCAATAGTCCTACCACTGTTTTGAAAGAACATTCCAACCTTTCCCGTTCGAATTTTAGATATTCCATCTGGGGAGTAAACCTGTATGTCACTCGTTGCCGAAATAGTCCCCCTCACATCCAACTGAGCTTCAGGGACTTTCCCGATGCCGACGGCCGTGTCACTGATGACCATGGACCGCCCGGTTCGGCCCAACCGGTACAACTTTTGGACCTCCGAAGGTTCGAGGGCGACGTTGTAGAGTTTGAAGTTGGAGATTTGGCCATCGAAATAATAGTCCGATCTACCATAATCACCACCTAATGATAATTTCGGGTTGGTTCCCAAAAGTAAGCCCGAGGTATCCGATCCAGGGGCGGCCGTTCCGGGACCCAAATCCACACCGTCTACGTATACCTTTTGTGTGGTTGAGCTTCCGGAATACACACCAGCTACGTGATACCATGTATTAAGTTCGAAAGGGTAACTATAGCTAAAATCATTACTAAAATGATAAAAATTTATATAACCACTCGAACCAGTCTCAAATGAAAATGCTGAATAATGGTTAGTTGTAGACACCGTGTTATACACGTTAACGAGACCACCCCCATAATTACTGGCGTTTACACTTTCACATTTGAACCAAAACGAAAACGTGTGTGATATATTATCACTCCAATTTCCGATACCACCGTTGTAAATGATATCATCCGTCCCATCAAAACTAAACGCCTTATCCGCCGCGGAATAGTAGGCACCACCATTAAACGTCCCATGATTCCCCTTCCCCGAGATATCTGTGGGTGAGGAGTTCACGGTGGTATCGAAATCCACCACCAACTTCTCGGGTCTCGGGGTTTCCGTATCCACGTCGTACCGCGAAACGCGGGGCACATCGAGGGACCTGGTCAACGACAACGAACCCTTATCGAGGGTCGTGGGACCGGGGGTGCCGAAGAGACGCCATTCGTTCATGTTACATGTTGAATGTCCATTCGTGTTCATGAGTAAGAGTCTAAAAATTCTGTACGGTGTTGTCACGTCATCTACCGTATACTCTTTCGGTTGAGATGTTGCGGTAAAACCAAAATCAGGTACATTGTGTAGCATGTGAAACACGTTACCGTCGTTACTTCCTACAATCATACCAGTTTTAAGGGCTCTGGGAACTTGTGAACTGGAAGTTAGTATATACTTTTTCAAAGTGATTTTGTAGGGCATTTGGATTTCGGCGATGTGTGCCGTAATCGTACTTCCTCCATCTAAAGTAGTTACCCACGCACCCGATCCACCGGCTGCATCGTATGGAGCACTACTATTGAATGAAGTCCAGTGTGTTATTGTAGAATCACTTTTATCAAACAGTTTGTATATTCGGCGATCGTTGCTCCCCGTTCCATTATGATATTTATAGTTAGATAACAATTTGAAAACACCATGCCCTTCAACGTTGTAATCATACGCATTACCATCTGGATCATACACAAGTTCATCCCCAACCAACCCCCTAGGAGGATACTCTTGAATCCGCTCATCTCCCGCGAGTTCCAATTGGCCCGAGGGTTCGGTGACCCCCACGCCCAAGTGTCCCTTGTACAGGGTGACTTGGGACTTGGACCCCAAGAAATAGTCTTTTTGGTAATCGTAGAGTTCCTTCACTTGGTCGGCGTTCAGGACCTTGGAGTAGAGACGGAAGTTCGCGATGGAACCGTTGAAATGACGGGTCGATTCAGGATTCCCAGATCCATCGGACCTCGTGCCTAAATATAACACGGGGTTTGAGTCGGGATTAAACGTTACCCCACTTACTTTACCTATAATCGTAGCATCTTGGTATAATGCTAATTCACCAGTTCCAATTGTCATTGTCAAGTGCACCCAATTATTAGTAAAAGCCGATGAATTTTCAACTGTTTTACTTAAACCCGAAATCCCGGTGTAAAAACGCTGAGATCCGTCGATCGCTATCCATATACTACTTCCTGATCCAGGATAAGCTCCCAAACCTACAATACTATTTATACGCGACGTATCTATAGAATTTACATTCACCCATACAGACATAGTCACAGAAGTTCCAGTTAATCCGGTAACTGTCGTGGATATGTAATCATTCCCATCAAACTTGAACGATTCAATACCGCCAGTCTCATCCAAAGTCGCCCCAGCAACCGAACCACCATTCGTATTTGGGGAAAGATCCGTCACAGTGCTCGGCATAGCCGTGAGGTCCTTCGCATCATAGTAGACCTCCAACTGGGTCCCCGTGGTCGCCGGCACGTTGTACACGGACTTTAGGGTGGTGTCTAGGGAGCCACTGCCTTCTTCGTAGCCGTAGAAAGCGAGTTCACCTATAGCACAATACGTGGCACCACCTGATGAAACAGTAATCTTTTCAACAAAAAAGGCGTACTCGTTATATGTATTAGAATCATTGACATGTAGACGTAATCCACCTAACCCAGTGAAGCTCAAATTTTGAAATTGTTTTATATGGGTCCATGTTGTCCCATCATTAGAACCAAATATCCGTAAATCTTTTGGTGGATTAGAATACACATACGATGATGCATCTCCCCGAGAAAATATATGGAAATTATCGAGTTTTATAGCGTTTGGTAGTTTAAGTGCGCAATACTCACCCCTGTAAGAAGTTCCCGGAAAAGTATTTGAATTTGTTAAATCCGCGTCTCCACTACCATCAAATGTAGAACTAGCTGATATCCAGTTTGTTGTACCAGTCGAAATTACATTATCAAAAGCTTCATAATATTCGTATGATGCACTAAGTCGTGAAGAACCACTGGCCACATACCCACTCGTGCTCGAATTATCATTCGCCGTCATAGCCACCTCCGGGTACTTCCGCAGGGGTCGATCGTGGGGTCCCGTGTATTCGGCAACGACGTTGGAATCCACAAGGACCGAGGACGCTGTAGTCATGTGGAGGTTCGCTGAGACATCAACGTTCCCTATAACGACTCTCCCCGTACTTCCCACGATCCGCATATGTTCCGAGTCCCCACCGATACTGGAGAAGACGATGTCCCCCTTGGAATCTAGAGTATCGTCCGTACCCGATTGGATACTGAAGACCCCCGCGTTACTTGTGAGTCTGGTGAAGGCACTGGCGGACCCAGCGTCCACATTCGAGACAAGTTCCAAAGTGGGTTCGGTTCCACCCTGAGAAGGATCACCGTAGACCTCGAGGTTCGGGGGATCCAACGACCGGACCGCGTCGTTCCCTGTGACCAGATTCGTGAGCACCACGATTGCGTTCGACCGGAGGGTCGCATTCTCGATATCGAGCGTACCGGCACTGGCCCCGATGGGCATTGTTATTATAGGGGGAGGTTTTTTTAAAAGACCAAAAGCCGTAGGCTTTTATTTGATACGGGTGACTTGTTACAAACTGGAACACAATTTGTAAGAAGTTTGTGAATCACTTGGAGATGAGACCTACGATGTCGGCAAAGTACACACCACCTCCACAGCCTTATAGTCACCGACATCCCGGACCTCGCGGGTCACAACACGTGTGTGAGGGGTATAGAACGATTGGAGATTGGACGTGACGGGCTCAACCACCGTGACCGTATACTCTGTGCGTTGTTCGGGAGTGAGCGAGGCATAGGCCCCAACGCGAATAGACGTATTAGACAATTCATGGAAAAACGATGTGTACCCGGGAGTCACGATGAGATTCGAATCGAGAGCTTCATAGGCCACCGAAGTGATGTTGGAGTACTCGACGGTCTCAACTACGGAGATGTTGGAATAATGGGTCACGACCTTCGTGTACTCGGTGTGTACGTTCGCATCGTACAGATCTGAAGATACGTTAGAGTAGCTCAAAACGGGTGTGTACCCCTCTACTTCCTCCACAGAATCTTGAGAAACCGAAACAGCTGTGTAGTTACCTTGAACCTCTGCGGCCAAGTTGGCATACTCACCAACTTGTACGTTCGTGTAGACATTCACACCATCGTACACGACGACGTTGGAGTAGTGGGTCACAACATTCCCTGTGTAGTATGAAACAGAGTTCGAGGTCCAGTAGGCATTCTCGGTGTACCCTTCTTGAGCTGTTTCACTCGTGGTGACCACGCTGGACTCGGTGACACTCACGATATTGGAGTAGTAGGTCTCGGTCGTGGACTCTGAAAAGTCACACGGGTCCTTGATGGTCACGACAGCGGGTTCACCTTTCGTGAAGTACCCAGCTGTGTTCGACAAAACGAGACCATCCCCCGCCTGGAGAGACCCGTTTTCATTGGTGACCCAGAGCTTCATGGACCCACCTTCTGTGGGAGTCACGAGGGTTGGAAGGTCACGGAGGGCCTGACGCTGTGTGAGCCGGGCCTGTTTGTCATCTTCGGTCCCATACGGAAAATCCGTGATGGCATACCGATCGGTTTGAGCGAGGAGGGTGTTCCGCTTGGTACGGAGTTCCTTGAGGGGTTGGGCATCGATGAGTTCTTGGAGTTTTGCCTCGAATTCTTCCTTTGGGGGTTTTTCGTATCCTTCGGGGAACTTTATAGATTCATATGTAGAACCATGAGTAAATCCCGGTGGTGTGTTATCAAATTCTCGTATGACACGTGGAATTAAAGCAACTCGTAAGTCTATGATCATAGCTATAAATTACGTAGATAATAAAAAACCAGTAAAAGCAGAATACCCATCGCCATAGAATGAGTTATTAGTATCATTAGTTAACGAGTATCCCACTTCATCATTTACGACGAAATAGTGTATTGATTGTCCAGAAACATTCGCGTGAACACCAATTCCCTCGGGAATACCCATACGGGTATAAACGTGACTCGAAATCACAGAGCCATTTTTTGTAAATTGTCCGATTGAAGCTGTGTCAGCCCCAGTGGTTTCGACTATTTCGTAAGACATCCCATGAACATCCAGTTTGTACCACCCCGCTATTGTTATTTTAATTGTACCTGTCGTTCCGTTAAGGCTCACATTTTTTATACAATTGTCACGGACTGTGTTGAATAACACGGCTCCTGAACCAGATTTTGACGCCGAATTATAAACACCCCAAAATGCGGGACACCCACCGTAGATATCCCCCCTCACATCCAAAGCCGCCCTCGGAGCCTCCCCATCCCCGAGGCCGATCCCGACCCGAGTCTTCGAGAAGTTCACCACGTGGTGGCCCTCGTCGCACCGATCCATATCGTAGAGGGTCTTGACCTCTTCGGCGGTGAGGGCCGTGTCGTAGAGTTTGAAGTTGGAGATGGAGCCATCTAACCAATAATTATTACCGAAAAGTCTCCCACCTATCCTAAGATTAGACTCTTCAGGGATGCTCATTGTACCAGTTCCACCCGCAGTGGTTGTAGGGGTCAGAGATGTACCATTTACATATAGAATATGATCACCAAATGTCAAGCTATTTCGCACGAGTGTGACATGGATCCATCGCCCGTTACTATTCCCAATGTTATAATGGTATTGTTGAGTTGGGTTCGCACCTTCAGTATGCACAGCTAGTGTGTCATTTCCACTTATCCACAAACCCTCATGCACAACATCGGCAGCTTGACCAAATGCAACTATCTGTTCCCATGCATCCATGCTGTTGGGTTTTAACCATAGGGACGTCGTGTGTTGGGTTATTTTCTGTTTGAATATATCACCCGCAAAGATTGAGTCATATGTTCCCGAAGTGCTTCCAGTTACGGGATTACTCGGGAAT
>JACKZZ010010619.1_pt1 | contig 32124 bp, 28 predicted proteins | sample 8027871 | NCBI WGS metagenome assembly JACKZZ01 (sample SAMN15724774, study PRJNA655200) | protist metagenome | isolation source: fluorescence activated cell sorting (FACS) single amplified genomes of... | place: USA: West Boothbay Harbor, Gulf of Maine | collected 2000-07-19
AGATCAGGACAAAAAAGGCAAAAGTTTCACGAAAGAATCGAAAATGTAGACTGCGTAGTTGTTCTTTGGCGGGTCACTCCTCCGTATGTGACTGGCGTCGTTTGTTGAAAAACTACAAAGTTGGGTCAGAAATGAAATGGGGGTCGTGTGGTCAAAAACTTGTACAAAAATCACAAAATCACTGTGGGTATCAATTTAGTTTTAGGCTCGAAAAATTTAAGAGCTACCAAAACGTGAATTTAGCAAAGTTATTCTAACTATGTACTGCAATTGCATGGACGCAGACGTACTGCGAAGCGAACGAAACGGAGATTCAAGTTCTTGAACGATGTGACCACGACGCCGACGTTTCTTCTTCTTATTTGCTGCTGCACGAGACCGAAGACACTAGTTGTACTTAAGTAGTACTCTTCATTCGTTCATTGATTGCATTGCACGAGTTGTGAAAAACCGAGACACGAAGACAGAGTGACATACCGACCACAACCACTGTTTCGCGGCTATAAACTACGCCTGACGGATGAACCGAGGACCATGCTACGTAAGTACAGAGGTTCATACAGCTGGTTCGCATGCTGCAGGAGCTACTGTATAATTCAACTGACGACCGATAATATTTTGCTGTCAAACAACGAACGTGGCGCTAAAACCGAAACGATGAGGTAAAGAGTCCTTGCTTTTCAGCAGCTTTCCGAAAACCCTTCGTGCGAACTTCTTTTTGTTCTTGCGCAGCACAGCTCTCCGACCGAAAAAAGTTGCCTCAAAAATGGGAGGGCGAGAATAATGCTGAGTAGAGTGGGACCGGCAAAATATGAAATACCACGCTTCTGATCTTTAAAAAAGGCTGCTGTGAACCACAATTCTATGCACGACGAACATCGAAAGCAAAATCACAAAACGGCTGCACTTTGAGCCTCGCGAACTGAGCCGGCTCCTCGTTCTTTGCGTTGGAACAAAGCCAACTGCTTACATTGTCGCTGTCCTGTGCTGTCAGTTTCAATCTCATATGTCAAACTTCGAGGCTCCTACCGGAGCAGTATGGCGACAAGTAGCGAGCTACGACGAGTTACACCACCGGCGCTGCGAGCGCCGGCAGTTTGTGGGCGCCTCTGTTTGTTTGGTCCTGGACCTGCCGCAGGTGCGGGAAAGTGTTATAGATTTCGGGCTCTGAGTGGGACACATCGACCACTTTCTGCCATTCCTGCGCGTGTGCCATGACGCCCGCAGGGTATCCTGCGCAAAAACGTCCCCACACCCAAGTCAAGATGCTCTAGTATTTTCTACTTTGCACAAACGAAGAAGCTTTGGGTGTTGCGCATCAGAGGTTCGTTTGGCGGCCTCGCAGCGTCATCGTGTGTAGCAAGTACAGTCGCATCCTAAATTATCAATCAGATCACCTACACCTAATCCTAATCTTAGCATTAGCTCCAAAACAGCAACAGAGAATGTTGGGGCGGCGCATGAGAAACAAACACTGTAGTTAGTAGGGACGTTGAACTTGAAGCAGATATATTTGCATAACATGCATGTTGGGGTGGGGACGTTTTTCCACAGGATACAGGGGGGCCGAGGTCTATTGGCTTGAGGAGGTCGGGCAGAATCGTCAACGTGCCATCGTTCACGCGGAATACCGCTTTGTAGACGTGCTCCTCTGTAGTTGTTGTATGTGCGGAATGTAAATCCAAACTTTCAAAGTGCAAATCGCAAAACCTAGAAGTGTCACAATTTTCATCATAGTCATACTCAAACACTATCCACTTCCAAGAACATGCACTCCGAGTGGAGCAAGGAGTTTCCTTTTTTTCTAAAGTGAATTTGGATGCGCCATTCATCTTCATGACGTAGCAAAGCTCTGAAAAAACATGAACGCAGTCATATTCTAGAAAAGCTGTACTATTTCTCGGCTGTCCCTGAAAGGAGTCGGGCGCGGGCGGGTCCAGGTTGAATTCTGAGCTACAGAAGCTCCGTATCTGCGCCCCGTCCTCGCTGATCAGGACAAACATCTGCACTTGCTGCCCAATGTAGTACGGCAAGTACCTGCCCGTGACCAGCGGCCCGAGAGACTGGAATTCCGGGTCTTTCATGGTTTCGGGCAGTTCTTGGTCGGCGGTAAGTTCCAGCTGCTGCGCGAGCTGCGCCAAGGTTTGCTGCTGTTGCTCCGCCATCTGCTGCTGCCGGTACTGCTGCTGCAGGATCTCCTGTTCGCGCAATACTGCTCCGCCGGGCTTTTGACTCTCGTCGTTCGCAATGAATTGCGAGTTCGGCCCGCGCTGCGAGACAGACGGACCCGGATCTATTTGGGACGCCGGAGTCGCTGGAGCTGCACGGGAGGGTGGGAGTGGCGTAGTACTGCAGTGGTGGTCGGGATTCAAGTTACTTCTGCTCGCCGCCGCTTCAAGTTGCCGCCTGGCTTCGAACGCCTCGTTATGTTCTCGCTGAATTTGCTCTAACTCTAATTCTCGGCCATTGTACTCACTGTCAAAGGTGGCTGTGGGCATACTTGAGGGTGTGGGAGGGGAAAAATACGAGTTACCAGAATCGATATATCAATATTTTTTGGAAGAGTTTCGATCTTAATATAGCGTAGCATGGGGAGAGAGTTGCATCTCTGCCTCTGGTGATGTCCTCGCCAAAAGATAAATCTTCTAGCAAAAGCAAAACTACTAGACAGCTTACTTATAAATCTGTTCGCTCGTCGATCGGTCTACATCACACCGCTACGGAGGTCCTGCGAGAATCGATATCAGCATAAGGGTGAGCTTAAGCTTGTACGATTTGCCTTTTTCGTTTGTTTGTGGTCGGCGGTTTATTTATCATTATTGTGCCCCCTGATTGACACTTTGCTGAAGGCCAAACGAATGAAAGTCGAAGCAAAATTTTCACCTTTTTGCAAAAATCGCTCAAAAATGCCGCACTGTTTCTAGAGTGCGCGTCTCCCGGAGGATCGTGTGCATCAAGCATGAACGAAAACAAGTGCTGCTGGCACAAGCGTCGTATAAGAAGATCATCTTTGACACGCGGCGGCGTGTCTGTTCTAATTGTAAAAAGTGTTCTTTGTTCTGATGCCTTCAGTGCACCTGCAGAGAGATGAAACAAACTGCGATCCCGTTGATCCTGCGTTCCTTGTACAGTTCATCGCCGTCGAAAAAATCACAGCACTGTTTGCAGGTCTTGCACGACCACCAGGCTAGTACTAGAACTGCGTGCCACGTCAAGTTTTATTGAAGCGCAAGAACATCCGACAGGTGGCACGAAAGATATTTATTGCACTCTCGAAAAGATGACGAACACCCAGCATTCTGGTACTACTCGTCGCTCGCCCATTTATTTTAGCCGCTGATGCACTAGCTTTTGCTAGTGCAACGTCAGGAGTAGCAGCGTCGTGCGTGCAACCAGCTTCTTGAAGGAATGCAGGGACCGACCGACTACCTTAATGGACAAGGCGTGTCGGCGGGACGTTGATTGAAAGTCGTAAAAACAAGAACTGCTGTGTGATAATTGTGGTTCTGTTTCTGGATGACATCCGGATAAACGTCTCCCTCTACTAGGGTTTGTGGCCACCTAAAACTGCATCAAGCTTCAGGCAGCGGCCCTAAGTAGCGGGGGATTGCATCAGAGTCATCGGGACCAGGTGGTCCTGACTTTTGGTTTTGTCGCTCTCGCTGGTTGAGAAATAGTAAAGTGGTATCATTTACAGGAAACAAAGCGCTGACGCACCCATGATTAGGCACTAGCTTGGGATGAATTTTTCTGAAGCGAAAACAATGCGCACTTTTTAGAGTTTCCTGAAAAAGAACAAGCCAGACCTAGTTCATAGCAAACTTCGTCTGCAAAAAATCTATTCACCGCAAGCGTTTCAGATGCACCACTTTATCATCCCCGGTGGAGATTTCCCAGTCCTTCTTCGCGCCCGCGGTGATTTGCTGCAAGCTCGCCTTGTTAAGCTGTTTGATCGTCGCCTTTTTCAGGAGCGGCTTGAGCAGGTTCTTGCAGTCCTTTTCTTGATTCAGCTGGTTCAACGACTTACTTGTCCCGACTTCGGGCAGTAATTTCGCAAACGCCGTCCTTAAAGCGAGCAATTCGGGGCTGTTCTCGGCCTCCTTTTTCTCTTCTTCCTTCTTTTTCTTTTTCTCCTCGGCGTCTTTCTCGGCCTGGACCTTGTCCGCGGCCTCCTTCTCGAGGCGACGGGCCTGGGCAAAAATTGGAGTTTTTTTAGTATCGTTTTATGCTCATGTTGTACATCACGAGTAAGAACAAATTAATACGTAGCAATTTATTGTGATCATGCTGCAAAATCGCATAGCACGCAAATCATTTTGATTTTCTACCTTATCCTCCTCTCGTTTCTTGCGGATTTCCGCTAGCCTTTCGCGTTCGGCTTTTTCCCTTATCCTGAGTAAAAACGTACCCACACCATAGTCAAGATGGGGAATCGGCTAGACAAATCCACAAGCTTTGGCTGTTTTGCATGACAAATTTGGACTCGTATTGTAGTGCTGTTTGAGCTAGCTCAGGAGAATCACAGATCTAGCATACCATGCTGATTGGAGCATGACAAATTGCAAAACACGACTATAAAATGCTTCTCATGGGGATCCGCATGAGAAACATTTTCAGCATGCAGATTTGCATTACAACTATGGGGTGGGTACGTTTTTACTCAGGATATCCCTCTCCTTGTCTTCTTCCTCATCGGTTTTTTCCTTCTTTGAGGGTGACCGTTGCTGGTGTGCCTGCGACTGCTCGTTTTCTTCTTCCTCCTCACTGAAGTCGTTATTTTGTGCGCCGTGTTGTCCAGCTGAATTCTCGTCCGCGTCGTCGTCTGTTTAAAATTATCTCATCCAATTTTGACATGTACGGTTCACAAATACATAGAACAACCGGATGTAGAAAACAAGATGAACCATACATGGCGACATGAATCTTCTGTCGCGATGATACATGATTTTTAGAGCAACATGTCATGGTGCTGCATGTGCACATGAAACGTCGCATCAAATTTGTTCTCAGTTTGGATTTGCACCAGTAGATAGGCAAAACACGTCGACCACGAGCCGCAATTTTTGCAAGAGAAAATGAAAACACGACTACGTACTTATGTTTATCCATTCAATACCTAAAACATGCTTTGACGACACGGCCTGATTTCTGGGTGAGGAGACGGACACACCTTCAGACTCGCTTTCGCTATTTTCGTCCTCCCCGCCTCGCCCAAGCCGCTTCTGCTCGTCCTCGTCCAGACTAAGATTTCGGATATCGTGCACGACCTCAAACTCTTGCCGCCCCTGGTCGCGTCTGCGCTTGCGCTCGCCGGTCTTCTGCTTTCCACCCTCGCCCTTCTCACGGACCATCTTCGTCGAGAAACAGGCTGTGATACTAGAATTTCCTTGTTAAATTGAAAGAAAGGCGAAGCGCCACTGTTCTTCTTCTTGTGTGGTCTGACTTGCAATGTCTTAAAACTTTATATTCAAATCGATGCGCTTTGCGATATTAAGTTTATGCTCCTTTTGTGATAAATCTGAATTTGTATTTGATTATTTTTGACGAACTAGGCTTGTTTTTACAAAATTTTGTGGGCTGAAATACCAGAGGTCCTGGAGAGTTTTGGGATTGTGGAGCCGGGGCGGATATTCACGTAAAAAATGAGAATAATCTTGCTTGTTCGACAAGTGGGGAGGACTTTCGTCATAATGACATCAACATCTCTTGCGTACTTGATGAAGAAATAGCAGATTCTGAAGCTGGGCAGATCTTGATATGCCAGTTCTGATAAAACGGGCACGGTAGTGGTGAAGCCTTTCCTTTTAGTTCTAGCTGTTCTTGGAGGTGCAGCTGTAACTGTATTCTTTTAGAGCGGGGTAACAAATTCTGGCGATTTGTGGTCATCCCACTTTTCACCCGCCCGGCCGGGTGGGTGAAAAGTGGGACGGAATCGGATCCACGCGCACGCGAACGGAGAAAAGCAAGATCCGGCCAGTCGGTCAAGATCCTGATTCTGTCCCACTCTTCACCCACCCGGCCGGGCGGGTGAAAAGTGGGATGACCACAAATCATCATAATTTGTTACCCCACTCTTATCAACTCTCATATATACGATTTTTTTTTGCTTTTCATCGTTATACAACAAGTACAAGATATCAGTGTCGTAGTCATTCCCCTTGACGATCATACACTTCTTCTTCATTAATGCCAGAATACTTCGTTGTGTTCTGTTCACTAAAATTATGAAGGCATCCGAGGAATGTAGAAACAGGAAGCAGTAGCTAGCAGTGCGCGACAAAAGCTATCAGCAAGGAACAAACGAACGAGAGTCGAAACAGGACGAAAGCGAGAAAAAAAAAGCAGGACGCGATAGACGACGAGTTCAGTTGTTTCATGGACGAGTAAGGACGAACTTCATCCCGCATGGAACAACATCACGCGATGCTGTGCGCACCCTCATTCTACTGGTCTTGTTAGCATTCAGTACTCGCAGCAGTTTGGAGCGAGACCGAGACCATTTGCCTTCTCCACCATCCTCTTGCGAATTTTCTCTATCTTGTCACGGTGAAAGTTCAACTAGACAGAGATGTCTACTCAGGGGTAAAAGCCTGCTGGGGTTCTGAGAACGAGTCGGGTGGGGACGTACGAGAAGGGAGGTGGTGATAAATCATAATTCACTTTACTCAAGGCAAAATTTGTAGCGGCTGTTTTAACTTACGTGTAGCGTAGGGGAGGAAATATATTGCCAGTTGTAGTTGCCAACATGATGTGAAAACGGGCTCCGCTAGAAATCATGTTGATGCTATTTTGGCTTTTTACGTCCGACCATAAAGACGTCGCTCTCAGGCTGCATTACTACCGGTTGCGCCTCCAACTACACTAGGGGCCGTCCCCGTGGTCGTCGCTTCTTGTGCAGAAGTATTTTTGAGCATCAACACCTCGTCCCCACTTACTATTTGTCGCTCCCAGAGTCGCACACAGCTCACGTTTTTGTGCTTGTCAGCCTCCTTGTACGCATGGCATTCCCAGGAGAGCTGCAGCAGGTTTTGGTCGAGCAACCGGCGCCGAGAAATGTTGTAGAACCTTCCCTTTTTCTTGGGATCGTGCATCTCGATCACCAGCGCGTCCTCCACGAATTGGGCGGACGTCAAGCGGGAACCCATCGAGGTCTCGACCAACCTCGCCTCACCGTCGAGCTGTTTGTAAGTTTTCCAAGTATTTGTATTTGAATGTGAAAATTAGGGTCCTGGCTACTGTATGTTGTGGAGCTCCTGGTCCTGGTGGTGGTCTAAAGCCAAATAAGCGTTATGCATTGTGTAGAAAACCGATCCAACACCATCGCACTACAGCATAGCGAAGAAAAAAAAAAACCAAATACAACGCAAACTTAGCAAACTTACCGTGAAGTGGAAAGTGTGGGCCCCCGCAATGCCGCCGGTGTGCTTCTCCTTGAGCTGCAGAGGCTTTTTCGCGCCTTCTCTTCTTGCTGAAAAAGATCCTCCAGCACTTGAGGCACTGCCCCCGGTGCTGCACCTCTTGTTCGTTTGCTCCACGACTTCGCCAGAATTTTTTTTATCACCTCTCCCGCCCCCGCCGGAAAAGCTGAACTCGTGAAAGCTCTTTCCGACGCCGTAATTTACGAGCTTTGCGCCCACCAGTTGGACAAAATTCGCCCCGTTGGCTTTCAGCACGTCCTCAAACCCGGTCTGGGAAGTGTTTAGCCACTTCCCGGTGAAAAGTTTCCGCTTCTCAGCGACGGGGAGGTCGGCGAAGGGCAAAGGAGCCGCCGCAACTGGTTGGTTTAATATTTTTGCGTCGAGCTGCATCTTCGTGCTGTGCCGGTCAAGACGAGGATTTTCGTCCTGTTGTCTTCCAGATTCTGAGGTGGTCGAAGATTTTTGGCTTACGTGAGCTGGCACGACTGCACCGGTGGACAACTCCTTCCCGAGGTTCTGCTTGTCGTTGTCGTGTGCAGTTTGCAGATTGCTTGACAGTGTGGTCTTCCCACCAGAAGAAGTTCTTTCTTGTTCCCCTTGCACGACGACCGGCGCAGCTGCAAACACTCGTCCTGTAGTTCCGCCCGCGGAGCCTCTTGGAGCTCTTCCAACGCAGGAGGACGGTGATACATTATTCCTCGAAACAACAGCAACAGAAGCTTCTGCTGCTGCCGTTGTATTACTACCTGCAACCGCGACATTATTCTCGTCTGTAGTCACTACTGGCTGGCCAGTAGGCTCCGAGAAGGCACTTTCCGACGGCCCGCAAGGCGTACAGAAACGATCCTCGCTGGTCTGTACTTCTATCCGGCCCGTCACGTCACGCCCACGATGAGACATCTTGACACCAGGGCCGCGGGACGACGTCATCATGCCCACGTGGTTCAACTCACGGCGCGAAACATGATCTGCGTTGTGGGGATGATCGGGAAGATCCTGCTCCGGATCAATGTTGCTCGAGGACGACGATGACACCACGGAACAAGTCCTCTGGGAGTGCGAACTACAGGAGCTCCTTCGAGGACTGCTGCTCATGGAGGAGCAACCAGTGTCCTCGTCCTCCGTCGTTGGTGCGGTTTCGGGCACGACTGAAGCAGGTGGGCGCCGCGCCGCCGCCCGGGGCTGGTGTTCGCTGGACTTTTTCTGGGCGGGGCTGAAAGAACCGTTGGTGTTTCTTCCTCTTGGGGTCGTAGTACATCTGTGGGACGCGGCCTTGTCGCGGTGATCCTCCGGAGGTATTAAAGCCTGTAGCTCGGCGTGGCAGGGGGTCTTACGTAATTGCTGTTCCCCGTCCTCCGCCGGCCTGACAGGCAACAGCACGCTTGCAGCTCCAGGAGTTATTTCACACTGAATTGGTCGCCGCGTAAGAGGTGGACCACGAGGAGTTCTTGCTCGGTTTTCGTCATGCAAGAACTGATCGTCCGCCCTTCTTGCTGCTTCGTCTGGTTTATTTTCATGTTCCACGTGTTGATCACTTGCTTCGTCCTCGTCGCTTGTGTAGCTGCTGGAAGCAGATGAACAACTATCCTCCTCCGCGAACGACTGCACCATGGGGATTCTCGGAAAAACCTGGAAAGTGGATGCCGCAAGAGGTGGCGAGGACGTTGGAGGTGTAGTAGTAGTTCCGGCAATTCTTACGTGGTCTACTTCTGCGACCCTGGTACTTCTTGTCTCGGCTCTTGAAGACAAGTGACCTCCAGGTCCTCGTGGTTTTATCTGCGTAGAAGGTCCTTGAGATTTTTTCTCCACGCCGCGCATGGCGGGCATGACCCCTTTACTGTTGTCTGCATGGATCCTATCGGGTCCTATCAGTTGGCTCGTGCTCCCCTCCCCGAAGGCCAGGTCCCGCTCGTCCCTGGAAAGAGCTTTGTTCGCGTGCTGTTCCGGGCGAGCCTTCTTTGCTTTCGTTTTCGAATTGTAGCAGTTGGCTCCCTCATCTCGTCCACCTCCGGTGCCTCTCTTACTCTTGTCTCTGTCCGCCGAAGTTCTTGTCGTGGCGCTACGATGTACATTTAGAAGTTCATCATCTTTCGCGGCATTGCTCCTTTTCTCCAGCTCCCTTCTAGATTTTCTACTTCCGCCATCAAAATTATGAGCCCTGCCATACATGTGCTCGAAATTCCTGCGCCGGCTCTTCTCTATTTCCCTTTGCAACGCGTCGCCGTTCAAGTGCGCGTATCGGTTCCACGACCCGGCACCAGCATCGAGCAGTCCGTGCGCCTCGGGCACGCGTTTTTCTTGCTCTGGTCCTTGATGTCCCAACCCCCCCACACGATCAGCGCGACCACTTCCGCCTCCAATAGGCACGTTGTCGAGCTGTCGCGGCCGGCTGGCCCCCAGGGGCGTGGCCTGAAAAAACTCCTCCGGGGTCAAACTGGTCCTGCTCGTGGTGCTAGTATTGTTGTAGTGTCCACCACGACTCAGGGTAGTCGCAATGTTGCTGTAGATTCTCTGCAGCAGACTGCGATGCGCCTGAGAACTAGCGCCGACAGCACTACACTCCTGCTGCCGCCGATTTTTGCGCCCGCCCATCTCGCACAGGGAATTGACCTGCTCCCTGCGGTTGCGGAGGTCCTCATGATGGCTAGTGATTTTTTTGCGTTGAGTTCTTACCCTCTCTTGCGGCGCGACGCCCTGTTGCCTCTCCTCCCCAGCCTCGTCCGGCGGCGAGAGCAATTTTAGATTGGCACGCAAGTGCTTTGGTCGTTTGCTCGTTTTCCTTGTTGTCGCCTTGTCGTCAAGATGTTGAAAGCGCTCGAGCGCAGCTGCGTCCCCTTTGTTTCCGCCGTCGTCGTAGTTCATCTTGTAGGGGGTCTTTTTCACTACGTGCCGCTGATCTACATCTTTTTTAATATCCTGTTTACTATTCCAACTGAACAGCTCTCTCATCCGTTGTCGGAAAGTTTGCAGTTTGGATTTTGTATCTACTGTTTTCGTTTTGTTTCTTTCCACCCCATGAACCGCGGGTCTTGATCCTTCATGCTCATGGTGCACTGGAAGACGTTCTACATCTTCGTCTCGGTTGAAAATGCGGCGCGGGCGCGGCTCGTCATCTACTTCCAACTGGTCATCTTCAGCTAGCGGCTCAGCTCGCAACATGCAGCCCAGCTCGTCGCTGCGCGGCGTTTCATTTCCCCTTGGCGGTGGAGGTGGAAAGAGCCGCACTATTTCCCGGTCCTTCTCGAGCTGTCTTCGCTTTTCCCGGCGTCGCTTTTCCCGCTTTAGCGCCTTGTGTCTTTCGCGGTCGTGGTTTACTTGGTCTACCGAGGTCAGCCAAAGGTCCGGATTAACTCGCTCAAAATCTCCTTTTGCAGGCGGCTGCTCGTGGTGGTCACGCTGGTGTAGTCGTCGTCCTCCCTGGAGGTGACTGACGGAGGCGTTCTTGCAGTCGTGTATCTTCTTGGGGCGGCCAGCCGCGCAATCACCGATGTTGGTCAAGTGTAATACAACATCTTCTTTCTTTGAAGTAGACGAGCGGCCAAAGGCTGCACGAAGAACCGAGGAGCGCTGCGAGGCGCATGAGGAGCGCGGCGTGGCGAAACCCGGCGTGGCCGCGCCCCCGGTGCAGCTGGTGTACCCATTCATAATTCCATGCTGCGCGTCGCCCTTGCTCGTCGTGTAGGAGCCCTTATCAACATAGGCGTCCTCAGCTTTGTAGGACGACTTTGGTGTAGTTCTTTCACGAAAAATCTTTCCATTTGATGGGCTTGTGTACTTCGTCGCGCAGCTGCCCGAAGATGTATTTGTCTCGTTCTTTCCAACATTTCTCTTCCTGCAACTCCTACTTGCAGAGGAGCGGTGCACCTCCAGAGTGGCCGCTGGAAACTCTTTCCGCTGACTGCCACTGCCAGCGCCGGGGGAGCAGTGGTTCGCCTTCTTGATGGTGAGAGAACACAAACTGCTTCTTCTTGCTGAAGATTCACCTTCCGCTCTACCAGTCCCAGACCTTCTACTGCGTGCAGACGCTATATCGGCGTCGTTCCCATCGTTTATCGCCTGGCCGCGCGCCGTCAGGGGTAAAGGAACAACGTTCGGTTTTGTTGTTGCACAACTTCTCGTCCCTGCCACGACCCCACCTCCAGAGGCGATCGAGGCCCACTGGAGCTGCTCCTGCTCCTGCTGCGGCTTTTCACCCGTTCGGGGGTAGACAAACTCGTCAAAAGGCCCCGATCGTCGTTCTTTAGCGCCCCGGAGAGGATCCGCATCCTTGTTGATGTCGCGCTTTGGGCAGCAAGAGCCCCGGGGCGGATTCTTACGCCGTGCTTGTTGTGCGCGCGAGGCGACTTGTTGTTCACGAACTTTTCTGGTGCAGCTGCTCGTTGCCTTTGACATGGTCGAGCCGACCAGTTCCGGCATCTTTGGTAGCACACGAAAAATCCAAATATTAAATCTTTAAAGAATATGGTCCCTGTTGCGTTCCTCCTTGTAGGCAACTAAAATTATGCGGGCGCGGATTCAAATGAGATAAGTCGTGCTGCTACAGCTCGCGTTCCAGGCCTATCTCCTCCGTCGTCGAAGGGTCTCGATGCGTGCTGGCAGGAAGACCTTGACTTCGTCAGACGAGTATGCATTGCAAATATGTCTGCGTCTACAATACAGTCGGAACTGCTATTACTAAGTGTAGTTAGACATGTTGTGTCACAGTTACGTACTTTATCTCTAGATCATCTCCTGGTACTCCCATCATACAAAAAATCTTTCAAGTAGTTTATTGGATTTCTCCCAAAACTGCCAAAATAACTTTTTCTGTTCCAAAACACCGACAACTCGGACCAAAATCATGAGCGAGAAGGAGTACTGTACGTCTGGTCGCTGTAGAAGATAGAAATCACGAGGAGGGATCCACCATCAGAGCAACTGCACAGAAACAAGAGGGGATCGGCGCAATGCATGGTAAGCAATCGCATTTGGGTGGTGAAGCCAGGAATCAAGTAGGTCATGATCAACATCGATCTAAATGTGAATGAATTGAGCTACAACCGAGTGGGTGGATCTGGATGTTCATTTTTTCGGAATCTCAACCTTCGGGATCCGGATCTCCAATGGCCTGTGCAATAAGCCTTGGGATCTTCGAGGCTCTGACTTTCTTCACATTTCAGGTTGATCTTTTTCGGACGATCCTGATCTTTTTAGTTCTACATCTATTGAGTCTCAGATCAAGTAGTCAGTCGCAACTGCAAATGCATCAATAGATCCCGATCGCAATTTGTCCCCAAAAAAGAGATCAAGGGCTCCTACACCTACTTTTTTATACGCATTTGATCGGCTGAACGACGACATTCTGCTTCCTTGCAGGCTTCTTGCAACGGACGGAGTAGACCGAGGATACAACCGAGAGGACCTCCTCCGAACTTTCATTACGATAAACACACAGACACCGATTGTCGTACTTACTTGGAGAAGTGTTGTACCACGAACAATTATATCCGCATCCTGTGAAGTTTTTCGTTTTTCCTCATTTTTTTTTTTTCGTTTTTGCGAAGCGTAGTTCTCAGTCTATTTCAAACTTATGCTGAACAATGACTTCAGCAGGAGCGATCGCCATCTTCTTTGCAGAGGTTTCTAGTACGGGCGTTCTTCATCTTCTTCTTCCATTTGTCCTAGTCGCACTACAGCGTACAAATAAACCTGCGCTTTACTTCTTGTCAAGTCCAGATGGACCTCGTGGACGCGTCGCTTGCAGCATGGAAAAACAGAAGTTGCTCCTGTGTCATGCTATGACAAGTCAGGTCCGTCTGACTCCCCACTTTGCATACTTCGTGGACTCTGGCTTCTTGGGCTGATGTGGCCGCCCCGATGATGTTTATGGCCACCATTGTTGTGCCCGCTCCGCGGCGAAGTGCTTTTTGGTTCATTCCCGCTCCGCAGATTTCCCTTCGAGTCAACGAAGTCGCTGAGCCCGGTCTCCACCTTGCCTCCCCCGACCAGTTGCATCTTTTGCACCAGTTTGCAGATCTCCAGGGGCAGCATTGTCAGCGTCTGCCGCTGCTTCAACTTTTCCAGCTTTTTCGCGTCGCGGGCGTCGTAATATGAAATTGGGCAACTCTCCCTCGGTCCGCTCAATTGCATGAACAGCAACTGCATACTTAAGCAGTGGCAGAACTGTGAGGACTTCCGCATGGCACACCCACGCCTAGACTGTCGCGCCCATTGGGCTAAGGAAGCTTCTCTTGATCATGCGTATGGTCCTAAGACTAAGAGGCAAGGAGTACGTAGAGTGGATTAGGATTTGGTATTTTGCATGACAAACCAGGGACGAGAGGGGGAGGTGTGCACTCTGATACGTAGGCGTCGTAGAACTGAAACCCGAGCTCCACGAGGTTCGGCCCGCGGTACATGTCCTCAGTCCAATTGTTGGTTTCTTCAAGGAAATATGCATTGCAAATATTACGTTATCTGGGGCTAGAAGAATGCAAGCTTCTCATGCGAGTTCCGAAAGACAAAGAGGCCAAAATTTGTGTTGCACAGTCAGCACCAGAAGATGCGTGATTATAGTTGTCTCCAAGACGAAAAGGGATCTCTCATGCAGTAGACTCGGCATGGAGCCGGCAGCACGACAGGAGAGACAGAACAACACGTCATGCTCTCTGTGCATTGCAGACGCGAAGGCTTCGCGCAGATGCACATAGCCATACTGCATGCCAAGTGTCCTCTGTCTGTTTTCTTGTAGACGGAGATTGATTCAATATTTGCAGTTGGTAGGAAAAGCTTCACGCGCACAACGTCCTGCGTCATTGCGAGCGTGATGATCACCTTGGCAAGGAGCTGCGGGCCGGCGCCCTGCTTGACCCGCGACTGGTTTTTTATGTGCTCGTCCAGAACCTAGGGTGTGTGTACAAAAGGAGAAATTTCCAAATGCAAATTATAATATGTGCTCTTACATTATGAATTGGTATAATGAAAAATATGTTCTTCTTCCTGCATTATAACCATCACAAAAATAGCGTTAGCGGCCTACTGAATAAAGCAAAAAGACCTCGCATATTCTGGCCACCCGCTGCACGCGCTCCTGCTTGTGGGCCTCCCTTCGCAGCTCCAACGTGAGAAAGTTTTCGTATTTGGTGAGCAGCTCCCCCAACGGGTACCATTTTTCGAACCTTTTGTGGATGTTTATCGCCTCGTCGAAGGCCTGGCTGATGTGCGCGGCCGGGGCGGCGGCTTTCGTGAGTAGCTCGATCTTTTTCACGCCCAGTCGGCAACAGGCCTCCTCCTTGCCGCGTTGCGTGTACGCTTGGAGCGCTGCGTCCATCCGCTGCAGCCCGGCATCCAGGTCTCCTAATTTATCCAGGGAAATCTTCGCGGCCTCCTCGTACGCGCGCGCCGCCCCGTAGCCGTCGCCGTCGTTCTCGCGGTGGTACGCACTCTTTTCCCAACACGTCCGCGCCTTGTTGTAGTCTTCCTCGGCAAAAAACCCCTTCGCGGCGTGTTCGTACTGGCTCGCGGCGACGAAATGGTCCGCGGTCCACTTCCAAATCGAGGTTGCCGCGACTGTATAGTCTGAAATAAGAGCATCGTACTAGTACTTCTAGTAAGCAGCAGAACCAAAACCTTGGCGTTCTTTAGTTTGGTTCATAAATTTCAGCAGAATTTCAAACTCGAAAGTCGAGTTTTCATAATTTGAATGAAATCTGATGTCCTGCGCGTGTTGCAAGAATTACCAGAAAGTACGATGTTGCACTCTTGCAATGCATATGCCTCCTCCGCCTTGCGCAGGCAATAACGGGGGTCCTCCCGGTCGCGGCCCATATTTGCAGTTGGTGAAAGTCAACAACTACGGGTACAAAAAGAGGCAAGAAGTGCCAATTGTTTTTTCCCGCCCGGCGATATGACTCCCGACTGGCTTTCGACGGGGAGAGCGAAGTCGAGGTTTTTTTACTCTGTGTTATGGTTATCGCGCCACCAAATAAAATTTTCCTCAGTCTCGATGCGTGCCCTGCGGCGCACCACCAGCAGCGCCTAGGGGTGCTGGAAAAAGCTGCTGGTAAACGACAATGAGGCCGAGGCCGATCAAGACCCAGAGAAAGGGATCCAGGTTGGGAACGAAGGCGGCTAGGGTAGGGAGGATGAACATGAAAAACCCAATGCGCAGGAACAAGTCCATCCACTGGCTGCTGCCCATGCCCAACATTTTGTTCGTGCTGTGCTCGACGTCGTCGCTGCGGTCTTGTTTGTTCTTGATGCTGGGATTGATTTGCTATGCGCGAAAAATTTTACGCCGGGTGGTAGAGCCATGTAGGGTCTTCGGTTGCGAGAACGATATGAGCAGTGTTAGGCTTCTTGCGTTTGTAGATGAAGTAGGAAAATCATGAGGAAAACAAGTGAACAGTCAGAAGGTGTGTTTGTGATGATGCACCCAACTGTGTGCAAAATAAACTAGAAGATTGCTACAGGGAGGGCCTGTTCACACAATAAATCCAAAAAGATGAAACAGGTACAGGTGCTCTTTCTTGTAGAAATTGTTCACAAAAACGGCTACAGAAATCGTACATCAGATGGTGGGCGACCACGATTGATGTACTTCTACTTGTAGATTGAGCCCACATGAATACATTAGGCATGCGCATGCCCTTTGCAAAAATATAAATAATCTCTCATCAGACTAGATCTTCTAGATCCTTACATTCTTCATCTCGCCAGACGCCAGTGGTGCAATCTGGCTTTTTACCGAGAGTTTGTAGAACTTTTAAATCAACTCTACCGACGTCAACAGAATTTTTCATGGGGACAGGGGCGGCGTTGCAGACTTAGCTTGTTTCGTCAGAGATGAAAGAACAACTCCGCGGGCTGTTTTTCTTCGTTTTCTATGCCCGAGGCTGAACGCGAACGACAGGGGCCGGTGAGCAAAGGCGACGAGAAAATCCTCGCTTCAAGTACTAAGTAGCTTCGTGGTCAGTTGCGCGCCCGCTACAACGAAAGAAAAATAAATAGTCGCGAGAAGCAATTGTGCTGAGAATACGGCAGCTACGTCCACTGGCGCTGGTTCTGTTCTATTTTTGTTTTTGAGTCAGTAGGAGCAGAAAAGAAGTCGTCAAGAATTTCTACATCTAGCCCGGCGCGAGCTTTATCTCCACGAAGCCCGCCGCACACAACACGTCTGTTGTGGTCCGGGCTATGTCCATTTTCTCTGGGACGGCAAATGCGATTTCGCGTCTTCCCGCAAGCTTCGCTTGTGCCAGGGCCAGAGCGACGGTCGTTGTGGTTGGCATCTGGTGAAAGAGAATGATCAGGCCAGCGGCAGGTGAAGCGGGGGCAACAGAATTATAATGGTTGTCAGCACAACCATTTCCCAATTCTTGCTCCGCCGGCGGGCTGTCGAAGTGTAATTGGCAGATGTGCGATATCAAGTCCTCAGTATCTCTGTGGTAGAGGACCTGTACGGTATCCCAGTCGACGAGAGTATGTTCGTTGCGATCGTGCTTCTGTCCCTGCCCACAGCCCTGCCGCTCTGCGAATGGTGCGGGGGTAACATCAACCGTGCTGGACTTTCCAGTATCCATTGGTCGTGTAAAAGCATAATCTCTATGATCTTCGCCGATGTCTTCAGTACGCTTACTAGGAAGTATACTGACATAACAGACGCACATCACACAGCGTTCCCTTCTAAAATACGAACACCGCCGTTGTGCAGAAGTCTCGCCAGCACTGCATGATCCCGAGGCCAGTTGCAGTTTTCGGTTTGATTTTGCGGCACGCATAATTATTGACCACTCCTTTACCGATCATTGAGAACGATGCTGTTGCACAGCGTAAGACTGATTTTTCTCTACTCCGGTCGTTGTCTCTGCCTGTTCTTCTTGACGGACACCATCTGCTGGTCGGGGTCCTCGTCCTAGTCCTTCTTGCGCGATTACATCTTCGTCTTCCTCCATCTGGGCAGCATGGTCTTTTTGAGGATGTTGATCCTGGTTTCGTACTTCATCCGCATCTTCAGCTTCTTCACGTCCGTCACGACTCCGAGCATAAAGCTCCTCGTCGTCACCAACGTGATTCAGCGCGTCCGTATGGCATAGCAAGATATAGCTTGAATTTCTATGATGGCCGAATTGAACAGCTTGTTCGCGACGTCGTTCATCAGCAGAAGCCCTTTCCCGCTCGTCTGGGCTTTCGCGTTCAGGCAGCACATTAGATAAAGCGACTGCATACTCACCTGAAACCCTTCGTGCTAGTGCGGTTCGAACTGCTTTTGGTCGTGGATGATTCATCTGCTCACCCGCTTTTGAGTTACTTCTGGCAGGAGCTCTGGCGCTGTGCAGAAAGAGGACCAACCTCTCCACCCATTCCAACCTCCCCGGACGACCGCATTTCGGGTCATACCGAAGTAGAAATTTATTTTGCTGACACGACAACAACGAGGAGCCATCATGTGCTGGAATGGTTCTCGGCACGATGAGAACCATTACCATTCGATGCGAACAGTAACAGGGAAAAGAATAAGAAAAAGAAACCTAATTGTAATTTCTATCTTTTTAGTTAGCTCGTCGAAGTTCTTTTTGTTTGTGGTGCGTAATGCGAACACCTAGGCCTAGCGTGGTGTATGAAGATTACTTGTTTCCGGACCGAGACTGATTCGACGACGATATCTTTCTTTTTGCCACGCACGTCCTAGAAAAAACAAAGAATAAGAACCTGCTCCGGGGACAAGGGACAGCAGAAGATCGCTCTTCAGTTACGACGACGAAACAACGACCAGATTCTAGAAGAACAGGAGGTGTATACGCAGCAACTCTTAGCAGTAGAATTGCGACGTGGTCGACCTGGTGCGAGAAGTTATCGCATTTGTTGCGTGCTGCCACGAACCAACCTCTACTCCTCGCTGGACGAAAAATAAAAATTGTGACTTCCAGAAAAATACAGCTCCCAGATTTCTTCTCAAAGGCGTTTGATATTGTTGTTTTTCATCTGATGTTCAGAAAGTTCTAGTTGTAAAAAGCTTCTACTTTCCATTTCCAAAAAAATGTACATTATGGATGGTGGGTCCTATTTGGTAGTTCTTGTTGTATTTGGTTTCGACTTGTTCCTGTTCGGTCTTCGTAAATAACGCTAAGTATACTTTCCTCTCTACTGTACGGGGTTTCCGTGATGGTACTTAATTGAAGCACAAAATGCAGTAGCAGCTGCGAGACAGACACGACCTCCTGCACGAGTATAAAGACAGTGCTCTTTAGAATTATTGAAGCATTGGAAGGGCTACTTCTGCAGCTTTTATTCTTCATTCTCAAAGAGAACTACGATCGTTCTTGTTTGAGTTTGTTCTCATCGTGCAGCCTTGTTGTTGGTTCATCTCAAATTTTTCTCCGACATGTGAGGACATCAAGAGCGATTCGCTCAAACTCTTGATCTTCTCCATATGTTGCCGCTACCAAGAAGCACCTGGCGCACGACCAAACCCGAACAATAGTACTACCGTCCCTCGTCCGGCTACTCCTCACAGCCCCTTCTTCGGCGGATTTTGGTTGGCGAGAATCTTAGTTTTTGGATCCGCGGTTGACAGGGGCCCCGTCTCTTCCCGCACCACCCGCCGGGCGTCGGTCACGTCCCGCAACGACAAAATGCCGACGAACGCGCAGCAGATCTGGTTCAGAGAGGTCTTGTCGCAGGGCAGGTTGGTCAGCTGCCACCGCTCGCGCACGACGTCGATGAAGTCCAGAGGGGCGATATCGCACGCAAAAATAAGTGCAGCTTCACGACTGCAAAGATTTTCATTTCTTGGACCTGCAAGGTTTGCACAACATGACATAGAAAATCTACTCTCTCTTCTTATTGCAAGTGTAGCAATACAAAGAAACCCCGCTGCGTTAATTATACATGCATCAAGCGCAGCATCTCAAGAAGCTTATATACAGTGAAGCAGTTTTATTTTCTTGCGATAGTCGAACTTGCAGATGGCCTGCGCTTGCAGCACAGATTCCTTTTCGAACTGCTGGGAAAAATTGATCAGCTCCTCAATGGTCTTCTCCTTTAAATTATGCATGGCAAAAATTGTAGCATCATGATCGCAGTGTGCGTAAATGTAAATTGCATCTAGATTTTTCCGGTGGTGGAAAGACACCTGCAGCACATCTGTATCTGTTTTTAGGCTAGACTGCAATTCTTGTCGGCACAACTACGAATGCGCTAGTCCTTTTGCCAATGGGATACGGATTTGTGTTTTCGTCGTAAAACGTGTTGAGCGCGTAGTGGATGTCGCTGTGCGGAACGCCGGGGGTTTCCGGGTTTCGCAAAAAGTAGGCAATTTCCTGGTCCGTGACCCCGCACTCCCGGCGGATCACCCGCCACAGCGGGCGCTTCTGCCTCGACGGTCGCTCGATCCGGTTGTTGCGCAGCTCCGCCTATGCGTTGCAAATATGTCGCACCATGGCTCCGGATTTGTGCTGCGGGATCTGAAGGAAAACAAGATCTCTAATGCATGATGAATACAACGATTGACCATTTACAATCTTATTGTCGGTCGCGCTAGACGCCAGTTATTTTTCATGACATGCGGTTCAATCCGAATGATGAATCTGGATCCGCAAAGCCTCGCAGAATTTCTGTTGATGCCGGTAAATATTATGCCACACAGATCGTGGAGGCTACTCAGCGATGCGAGCTTCAACAGCACATGACCAAACACAAATTTGTTCCGGAGCGCCAGACACGACATAATTTGCAATGCATACCGCCGCGGCCACGTGCAAAAAGTTGAGGTAAAAGCAGGTCCCCTCCGTGGGTATTCGGCCCCGATCCTCGGGCGGCGGTGCGTTGCGCGCCTCCTCCTTGTAGGAAAAATTGCGTTTGGAGGAGTCCCGGGATTTCTGCGACACCTCGGACGGGGTCCGGGACTTTTTCATCTGCACCAGCGGCTGCATCGGGACCGGGCGCTCCCACGTGGACTCCCCAGTCCTCTTATTGTAGTAGTACTCGTGGCGCACGTCCGGGTCAAACAACACCTCCCAGTCGTCGGGCAGGCACTCGTCGTCCTCCCGCATCATCTCAATGTCGGGCTTTTCGCGGAACAGGGTGAGCCCGGATTTCGCCCGAAACAGGCCCTTCCCCCTTTCTCCCTCCTTGAAGGTGGACTGCTGGGGCGGCGCGATAAACTCCAGGCCGGGCTTGGCCCGACCAAGGAATTTCTCGCCGAAGGACTGAAAGATAGACATCGTTCAATGCTTACTTTTCTAGTACTGCTAAAGTGGTCGCGTGTAGGTGTACTAGTTGATGTGCTGGGGTGTTCTTATTTCTTCGTTTTTAGTACCGTCGAACTTTTGGAAAATCTTCCGTCTTCTTTTGTGCTCTTGTTTATGTTTTACGTCGATGACGACAAAGAGCAAAGAAACTCAAATCTACAAAGATGCACCGGGATCAATCTTTTTAGGGGAGAAACGAAAAATTTGGAAAAGTGAGGGGGGAAAAAAAATGGAGGTCCTGCGTGAAAATCACGAATATTGTGTTGGATCGTTCTTGTTGTGTTCCTTGCAGGTTAACGAAGTTAGTAGACCACACGGTCGACAAAAAAGCCCACGGCATGCACAAAAACCTTACAAAAAAGCCTCGCTACAGCCGTCGAGGCAGCAGTAGACCGCAGTCGTAAAAATAGATACACATAGTCTCTGACCGAATATTAGTGCACCAAAAGCAGAACTTCCTCGTGCAAAGAACTCTCTCAATCAACACCGACCATTTTCTTGGCAAAGATGAAACACGAATAAAAGTGGCACGAAGACGAAGACAAAGTTGCGAGAACCGAAAATGAAAAAAATCGCTCGTACCGAGAATCTTCAAGATGCTTACGACCGTAAATCAGTTTGCTCAATGTCAATAGACCGCCCTTGTACGAAAAAATAAAAAGGAAGAGCAGCTGGTCCGTGTTCTTCCTGCACAAGACTAAAAATTTCATACAAAAGATAAACATGATCTTATTCAGCAACAACGAACCGACTTGCTTACAACTTACAGGCTCTCCGGTCTGTTCAGATTCAGTTGGAAAATGTCATCAATCTTTCGATGGCCGGCGCTTCTATAATCCTCATTTTTGATTCCAAGGAACCGTAAGTGCATCAGTGTTTCATCTTCGTTAGAGATCAATAGCTCGTCAGGAGCGGCCATTGATGCAAGGTCCTCGAGGTCGGGAACCAAGGTGAATTTATTATTCAGGGCCATTCTTCTTGCCAGCATGCAAACTCAAACTGGAGACGAAACATTCATCACAACGTTGGGTACATTTGTGGAAAGACATTATTGTATTCACATCAGCCTAGGTAGAAGAAGCAGTCAAGAATATGCATACCTAGAAACACGCATAATTTTGAAGATGCTTGTAGCCTATTCCTAGGTCTTCATCAGAAAGCGCTACATAAAATGTCTACCGGTGCTCTTCCTCGTCTTCTTGCGGCTGCATCTACTACTACTAGCAAAAAGCATCAAGCGCGGGTTGCTTTCGGAATTCTGGATGTTTTAGATGTAGCACGGGGGCCATACGTATGACATTAATATACGCAAAGAAGAGCAGAATGAAGCGGAGCCAGTATTTTGATTTCACGGTCAGCATAAAACTGAAACCTCATTCAAGCAGCAGCAAAGCCCCCGAGCACAGGTGGACATCTTTTTGGCGATGTCTGTCACCAGGAAGCACATAAGTACGAGTGGTAGAAGCTCTGCCAACAGCAAGAAAAGCCCGTTAGACAGTACCGTTTGTAAATTTGTGAAATAAGTGATTTTTGAATGGAGAAAAGAACTAGTACACATGCTTAATATTGGAGGTCCTCGTACTTTGATGATGCGGATGCCGCGGCAGCACGACTTGTTCTTTACTTCTTGTTCCCGGATTTATTTCCTGCAGTTGATGCGCTGGCTGCCAACGGCGGTGAGTTGTTTAGCACCAGTTCTGCCGCACTTTTCTCCGTCGCAGCGGTGGCTGCGAGCATCAGGTCAACTGTGTCTTGGAAAATATCGAACTTCTTGTTCTATCGACGTGGCAACACAAGTAATATCGCACTCATAGTAGTATATATTGCAGTGTGGCATGACAGATCCACCGCATCTGCTTGTTTCTATTTGTTTATGCTTTGCCTGAATCCACATCACAAATTCCTTTTCTTCTTTTTGACAAGTTTGTCGTGCAATAAAAATGCACAGCGTAGTGCGACATCACTTCACTTTTGCAACGCATATGTTTTTCCCCGCTGTCGTGGCAGTCGGTGCCCCCTCCTCCTCATTCGTCCCTGTCGCCGGCTGCTGCTGCTGACCACCCCCCGCCGCCGCTCCACCCCCGGAGGCCGACGCTGCTCCCGGAGCTTTTTGTTTGGTGAATCCCTGCTCCACCAGCCACCGGGTGGTATCTTCGTTGAAGTGCGCGGCTAGGGTTCCCAGGCTGTACTGGTTTGCATCTGCGTCCTATGCATTGCACAAGTATCGCACAAGTTAGTACCTACTACCTGCATCACACTCACAAATTTTCATTTTGTCCGCTGGAGCTCGAGCTGGAAAAGTAAAAATTTAATTTACAACGATTGATTACCGATCAGGGATCATGAAACATACATCAACATTTTCCCGGCCAGATTGCAATCAATGTAACTACCGAGTACGATACCTTTGCACAGGATACGTCCTGCGGGATGTTGCTCACCTTGCCCTGTTGATGTGCCCGCGCCAGCTCCTGTATGACCGTGCTCCAAAAGAACTCCCCCAAGAGCATTGCTGGCAGGATTATACAATTTTATTTGCATGACGAATTCACACAAGATTCTAGTGCTGTTTCGGTTCTTTCCGAAATCTAATCATGCGCAATACAAGACGAGTAGCAAGAAACAATGGCAAAGGGAGCTAGTGCTAGCTTTGAAATTTCGCGTGAGAAATAATTTATGTGAACGAGGGGAAGTAGTTTTATTGCTGACTTCGGGTGATATCCTCTTCGCGATAGAGCAGCGTGTACTTCCCCGGCTGGGAATGCCGCGGCTTCAGGGTAGTCAGTGATTTGTGATTTCCGTCCACCTGGTCCAACTGGCTGCTGGACGCGAGCGGGTAAGCTTCCGCCACTTTTACACCGTCGTTGCTCATCTGCGACACCTGCAGTGTGTCCATCATTCCCATGGCCGCGACCGCACTGTGGGCATTCGCGTTGTGTGGTCGTTTCGGGGACGGCGAGGACTTGCTACTGTGGTGCGGGACGAGACTGGACGACGAAGGTGACTTATTGCCCCCCGCGCCCCCGAGAGGAAAACCTCCCGGCCGGGAATGACTGTGCTTCATCGCTGTCACCTGATGCGGCTTTGGTTCCCGGGGATTTTTCACATAGTTGTTGGCACCGCTCCGCGTCGGCACGTAGTACACCGGGGCGTACTGCTTCGTGCTGTTTTTAGATTTGCATTTGCAGTACCAGTACCGGAAACAAGAGAAGCAAACAAGGCCACGGCAGCTGCCAGTACAAAGAAATGACCCCTCATCTTCTTCATAGCATACAGTTGCAGTTCCGCTTCGTGGAACAGGAATTTTTGTTTTTCCTCACAAAAAAGAATAAGAATTTATCAAAAAAGAACCTTGGATGGTTGATCCGGATGGCTGCGTGCTCACTTCCCCAGGTTTCCCCCCGACTTTTCAGTCCGCTCACCTTCATCTCCAAGGGTAACCCCTGCTGCTGCTTTGACCCCAACCCGGTGACCGGTCCGAGCCTCCCTTTTGGCGACACCGACCGGTCCTTCGCAAGGCCCAGCGAGGGACTGGACGACTTCGGGTTCATTTTGTTCTTACTCGAGGGGGAGAAGTTCAGCGGCGACGCTTCGTCGGGTAGCACGTATTCCTTCTTCACATTTTTCATCCCGCCCGGCAGGACTTTGGGGGGCGAGGGCGAAGTCGGCGCGTAGTAGCGGCGGAGCAACACCAGCTCCTTTTTTCGCGTCTCCAGTGCGGACTCCAGGTCTCCGAAGAGCGGCCCGTCGAGACTGGGACGCTTCTCTGCGGTGCCAGATTTCTCCTGTTCATCGACATGGTGGCTCCGGAAAATCTCGTAGATCCTTTCCAGCAGCGCCAGATCGAGAACGCGTGCGAGTTTCGATGGAGACAAGACGTAGGCGGCGAGCCCCTCGATCGCTTCCTTCTGTGCGAGCGGGTCGGCCGCGTTAGCGTACTGCTGCAGGAGCTGCAGAACTTCCTCTGTAAAGTTCGTGTTTGAAGATTGTTTCATCCCTCGGGGGTCGTCATGCACAACAGCAAACCACAAGTGAACCACGACTGGAGAGGTACGAAACTAGTATCGCAAGGCATTGTGAACGAATAAACGATAACGACGAGTGCGGCTTCATTCCTTATCCTTTACCGTGTCCATGCGCGATCTTGGAGAGTGCCGCCTCCGGGAACCCCTTCGGGTAGGCACCACTTGCATGGCTCCCGCTGGATGTTGCCATTGCTTAAAATGATTTTGATGATTTTCTCTTCCTATATCTGCAGGAAATAAAATTAAAATTCCAGATGAAATGTTGAGAGACCCGGCTATTTGGGGTAGTATTTCTAGGGTTCCTGTGTTGAGTTGTATTTCTATTTGATTTCACTTGAAACATTTACATTACGAACCGTAAATCAATCTTCTAGCTTTACAGGAACTGCGTGCAGAATCGGGACTTCATTCCAACCTAAAACGAAATACACGAAATCGATCACGTCGTCACGTCCTCTCTCAACAAAAAATGCGAAAACGCTCCTCAGAGTCCGAAATCAATAATGTGCTCATTGTGACAATCGAAAGCAATACCCTCTCCAGCGCCTCCTTGGTGCGACTAAATGAAGACAACAGGTGGGAATGCAGTTCTCGACGGCGACAAAACCGAAATAAAATCACACAGACGATACCACCACTAACAAGCCTTACGTGGAGGCGAAATTTTTTCGGAGCAGGTCCCTGCGCCTGCCTGCAGCTACAGCTAGTCATAATTACTTATCTATCCTGTACAAACAAAATAATCCAACCAAGGACCAATCGCATCAACCACCGCGAGAAACGAAAGGCCACGACACGACACCGCACACAGACTTGGTCCTCGTACGGTCATCGGAAAACACCATGGGCTCGCCGACTTTCTTCAATTCGAGAGTGCAAGACCCCATCTCGACCACTGGTCGTCGTGAAAAATCTTTCTCTTCTTGAGTCAATTCTTTGGCTCATCTTGTTTCGACGTAAGTAGACCATCAGCATAGAAGCAGCGTCTGCGTTGTCCTTGTCACGTCACTTGGTTCGTTTTTTGAAAATGACCTACCACAAGCACATCAACGTTCTTAAACAATATACTCTATCGACATATGATAATCTTTATTTCAAAAAACATGCTGATGGTAATGCTCCTGGTCGTAACCTGCTCGTGCTGAGAGGTAGTGCATATTATAAATATCGGTTGTACTAGATTATGAACAAGTGTGAGATGAAGATAAAAACCTGCCAACAACATTCATTTTCGTTTGCGTACACGACCAAAGAATTCATTCTTTTTATCGCCACGGGTAGTTCATCTTCGACAAAAATAGGTGCGAAGTCGATTCTTGCATCAATCACTACTGAGAGAGAAAATAGTTCATAATGTGCGGTAATCGCGTTTATTCATCCCGACTTCAGGAGCAACCAAATGCTCCACGGTCATTATTCTCAATGTTCTCTGCTAGTGCCCGCGATAGGTTTTTAAACATCGGTAGTCAACCTATCTACCAGATCTACAATGCAGTTTCGCGCAGTTCGACCACAGACCCGCGTCCAGCTGCAGCCCTGGCGCTGGTCACCCGAGCGCAGCTGAAGAGGCTGTTGCTAGTAGTACCGAGAGTGAGAATTTTGATGAAATTATCGATCATATTAGGCACATACACGACACTATCTCTTCTCTCACCAGTTCGTCGCAGCTACGGAGGCCCTTTTCTTTGATAAGACATTGGAGTGGTACAAGGATGAAATAGAAATCTTCATTGGTTCGACAAAATTATGGAAAGACAGCTAAATATAACAAAACACTGTGGAAAAAAAAGTATAGAGCCGGAGCCCCTGATATTCGCAGCCGAACAGATGGAGATGGTGCGGCTACCTTCTTGAGCAGGAGGTGGAGACGAGCAGGCGGCCTGGTGAAAATAAGAATACACTAAAGGGCAAAGATACGTTTTAAAATAAATGCTTCGCTACAGATCACGGGAGTTGTGGTGATACGGCCGTTGACTGCCCTGCTTGTTTTTCCGTTGAGTTTACTAGAATTGAGACGAAAAAGGTAAAGTAGGATTAGGAAGCTGTAACAATAACAATATAATTCGCTTTCAAGATAAAAAATACTCTCTACTAGTACTACTTGTCGCTCGCGATTATATCTTGATGAGTTTCTTCCGGTCCTGCTGCTCCTGGTGCAGCGAGCTGGTGCTGGTCTTCGCCCTGCTTACATGATAGAAGTACGACTTTCATAATACCGCGGCTGTCAGGTCACGGTAGCGATAACTGCGCTCAAACAGATGTCAGAAATAAAAGAAGCATAGTAGTAGACTGTAGTTCTACTCAACATATAGAAGATGAAACCTTTACTAGATACATTTTCAAAAACGATAGTACCGTTATTGCGATTTAATGAAACTTCTGGATGTTGTGAATAGTTGTTTTATAGTTGTTGTCAAGCTGGTGCCTGTTCTCGACACCTTTGATAATATCATTCCGACACACGTCGTCCGTCTTGGAGCAACGCACGCTCCTACGTAGTCTTCAATAATTTCGTATACTAGCAATAAATTAGACTTCTTGGTGGATTTTCTTTTTCGATTATCTTCGGATTTTTGCTGATGAGTCATAAAGTATCAAGCGATTTTCATCTTGTATAAGTTTCAAACTGCCGCGGGCTGGTACTATGGAGGATCAGTTGCTCTTGCCCCTGCTAGCTCCTACTTCTACAGGACAACTATTAGCGGATAATTTTCGCAGATGCAGGTATAATGGACTCGGCTTCTTTTCCAGGCTAGGAGGGCTCGTCAGGCGAGGAGTGCTCTTGCTGTATTTTTTCATCTTCATCCGTGAATGTAGCAGAACGTGTAAGTAAGTACAATTCGCCACGTGCGAGGCACTGCCACTGGTGTGGATGACGAGAAGATGAACCCAGACCCACGTTCTAGTACTTCACAAACGCATGCTTTTCTGCATGTGCGTTTTCATCCTCCGGCCCGGCGCCATTCTGAATGAAACGAGAGCCGTTTTCTCCAAAAGAAATACTGCTCCTCTTGCACCGCCTTGCTCTTCGAGTCTTTGTCTTTTCAGAATCCTCGCCCGCTTGGCCCACCGCCGGGTTTGCCGCCCTGCTTTCCTTTCATGGCGGCTGCGGCTGCGTAGCCGGCATAAGCAGCTCCGTTCGGAACGCCGCCGGCTGCCCCCGGGTTGGGCATAGTACCTGCGGAATCGATATGAAGATCACATCGACCAGGCGGCTCGCTTCATGAAGTAGATGTTCTCTGAAAACCAAAATATCTCTTGCTGCGGAAACTAAATCATTATTTGCTAGCAAGCGACAAGCAAGAAGTACATCTTCATCAGGACCTTTGATGTTTTCATATAGATATACTAGATCATGAAGATTTATTTCATCATGGTGTGGTCGTGTCCATGCATGTTCATCTAATTCGTTGCGCAACGAGTAGATGAATCTGAACGCAGACGAATCGTTACGTGCGATTATACCTTTTGCCATGGCAGCCATCATCATCATTCTTGGGTCGGCGCCTGCTGGGCTATACATGTAGGCTGGATGTGGGTATCCCTTCATAGCTGCTGCCTGCTGTTGATACTGCATCGCGGCCGCCATCGCTGCTGGGTCCTGTTCATATTTGGAGTAATTTTCATTTTTGAGGTCAGGATGATATAATCCAGGAGCATAGCAGCGGACAATTGCAATGGCAATACGAATGGATACAGCTAAAAAATTGCATGTTGGCAGTAGTTCGGACTGCTTTTTCGTCGTGCTAGTACTGGCGGATGCAAGCTAAGACACATAAATTCAATTCTAACTGCACGACAAATTGGGGACCACCTAGGACATTTAACATTTCACATGAAGACATCATACACAAGCATGGCTATACCTTTCCCGCTGCCACCCCTTTCTGCGCCGCCATAGCTGCCATCGTGGCCGCATTCCCGGCCGCGGCGGGGTTCTGGGCGTAAAACGCGGGGTGCGGTGCGCCCGGCCCTCCCGGCATGCCCGCGGCCTGTGCGTAGAAGGCCGCTTTCCCCGCCTTGGCCGCCTGGTACAGACCCTTCGTCATCGCCGCGCTCTGGGCGTACGCTGCCATCTGGATGGTATCCCGGCGAACAAAAAGCTGCCTTACGAGCTACACACTTTTGCAGATTCAGCAACACGATGAACATGGAGCACGCAACACGATAAACTTGATATGCATAGAATGGTACAGTTTTGCATCACATAAAAAAGCTACATTTCTGCAATCATGTGGGAAAACCCGCATGTGACTGGTGGGTACAATGTACTTACTTAGTTCATCGTCCCGCTCGTCCTGCTCCTGCGCATCATTTGTTCGGGCATGACAGATAAAAGTTGTCAGTCTAGCTTATCCTACAAGTACAACTGCGACTACGTGTGTAACTGTAAAACCATTAAATTTGTCTTTGCATAATTGGCTGCCTGTGCATACTGCTGTTTTTGCGCATCCGACGCCGTATTATTCCCGCTGTTGCTTCCGTTTTCGTCGTTAGCGCTCGGCTGGCCGGCACTGAGGGCGAGCTGGTGCGCCGCGTCAACCGGACTAGATTTGGAGCTCACGGCGCCCCCTTTGCTGCCCTTCATCATCTCCAGCCACTTTTCTTTGCCCTTGTTGTTCGCGGCCATGTACATAGCCATCTGACTCGGGTCCCAGTACGACCCCTTCGCCCCCGGGGGCACGCCAGCACCGGCTCCTCCCGGCCCCGGAGCCAACATCATCTGCCCGCCCGGTCCGGGCACCATGGTCGCTGTCGCCCCGGGTGGCGGGTAGCCACCCGGCCCTCCCGCCGGGCCCTTCCCCGGCTGCATGGCGGCATATCCGGGCGGCATGCCAGCGCTCGCAGCCAAGGCACTCGCTGCGGCCGCCGCTGCCCCACCTGGACCACCGCCCATCCCGTAGGCCGCTGCTGCACCGTAGTCGGGTATGGGGCTCGCAAACGCGTTCCTTTGCCTGCTGTTACGTGAATTCGTGATGCAAGTAGAACAGCAAAAGTGATGAAAGGGTGGAACTTGATGTGCTTGTGCGTATCGCATTACAGACTTGGCAACGACTTACAACATCAGTACTGGTTTACGCGATTTGTAAATGCGAAGTAGCTCCATCGTGGGAGGCTCAGGCTCCTCCCTGACGGTAATCTTGCATGACATCAGATGATCATGTAGCAGCAAACAAGGTGGCGTTTAAGAGTCTGATATCGAAGGCGCCCCCCTTGCTGGTGAAGCTCGCTGCGTTGGCGCGCAGCTCCGTGGTTTTCGGCATCGCGTTGCCGTCGTGCGGGGTGTTGGCGGACGAAGAGGCGCCGGACGCGCTGTCGCCACCGCCGCCGTTCATGTACCACTGTGCGTTCCACTCCTCAAGCGACGCCTCCTTGCTGTCCTTTTTCGTCGGATCTACCACGGCAGAGGGTGAGCCGGCAAGGCCGGTTTTACTGTACTTCGCCAGTTCCTCCACGGAATTGTCGTAGGGCGTGTATCCGGCGTGATTGCCAGCACTGTAGGCCTGTTTGCTGTTGTTCGCCGACCGGGCGTTCCAAGATTTCGCGTCGTCCTCGGTCATGCCCACTCCGAGAAAGTACGCGCCGCCGGAGGAACCATCTGTGTATCGTTTGTGATTTTCATTTTATCAGAAGGTTGGGTGCGAGAACGAGCGCAATTTTTTATTGCGACGAAAAAGAAAGGTCTACTTTATTTCCATTGCGGAATTCCTGTTCGTCCTCAACATATGGTAATATCTCCGAAGTGAAACAGGAACCAACCTACTTTTCAAAGTCCAGGCCTGTTTATGCTAATCCTAATGCGCGTAGTATGAGGTATTAATTATCCTCATCAATGTCTCTGCAGTAATTACCGCTCTTCGCCGTGGTGCCGCTTCCCTTCCCGCCCTTTTCTCCCTTGACAAATTTTGGCGATTCCGTACTTCTTTTCGCGATGGTCGCGTCGCGCTCCGCCAAGGCCGTGCTGATGGCCGTCTCCAGCTCCTCGGAAGACACGGAAAGGTCAAACTCGTAGTACGCGCCCTCCTTTCCCTTTACTTCCTCTTCGACGAAGCCGGTGGTGGTTTTGTGCAGCCGCAGCTGACTCTCGCACAGAAACACCTCGTTGCGCATCTCCGCCTGTCGCAGGTCCGCTTGAGAAGAAAATTCCAGCATGATGTTCTTGTACCGTGGGGCTGTAGTGGAGAAAATAGGGTAATAGCAGTTTGGATGTTACTGATCAGAAGGTGTGAGTGTGCCTTTTGGATTTGGATGGGATTCGCCTCGTAAGGTCCACGTGTATTTCCAGCTTCGGTCCGCGACGAGCAACCAACATACTTACTTTAAGTTGTAAGGTACTTATTGCAGCTGCAGCTGGTGCTGCATAATGAGAATTTGAAGTGCTAAGTCTCACTTACCTCCATATAAGTGCGGTCGCTTGTTCGGGTCTTCTTGGAAAAATGTCTCGTATTTCGGGAAATAGAGTCGCACGAGCTCCACGTCTTTGAAGATATCCAACACTTGCTTCGGGGTCACCGTGGAGGAGATGGAGGCTTTAAGCCAAAACCTAGTAGTCGTGAAAGTGATAATGCGTTTTTATTGCTGTGTCGCGAAGATCATAAGGAAGAACCTTCCTCGCACAGCAACCATAATATACCACATCAGACAAATGACAAAAACAAAATTCGGTGCCAGCACAACTGCCTCTACCTTGCTTTTCGATTTGTCTGAAACGCCTCGTCGAAGTTGGTGAAGTTTTCTAGGGCTTGCTTCATGGCGTCGGTGATGCGTTTTCTGCCGGACTCCGTGGTCCGCCCGGCCAGGTTGTGCTTCACGTCGAAAGGGTCCTCGATGTGCCAAACGGCGGGGCCAGTGTGCTCGAAAAAAAACAGGTTCTGCTTCGGGGTTTGGGTCGCCGGGGCACCGGGGAGGCTGTTGTTGATGTTCATGTTGTGTTTAGTTTCTATAGTTTTAGGCAAAAGTAAGATTTGAAATCATGACCACCTCTCGATGAGTGCTGCTCTTGTACTCGTGAAGAAGCATTTTTCGTTTTTTTTTGTAACTATGATCAGTCGATGCCAAACAATGAGCGACATTGAGGACAATAAAAATTGTTTGGAAGAACATATAGAAAAGTGGAAAGTACTGTTGTCGCAAGCACACGGCGCTTGTCGCCCAGGGGAACTTGAGGTAGAACTCGAAAAAGCCTTTCACGAGCTGGTACAGGGTAAAGTCTGCGGCGTTGTCGGGGCGGAAGTCGGGGAGTTTCTTGCTCCAAAATCGGGTGTCCACAATGTCCGGCGTGCCCCACTTCTTCACGCTCACAAAGTTGCTGGGGATGCCCATGGCTTGCGCCAGAAGTTGGAGGTTGGGGAGGAAATTGATGGCGACCTACGCGCATATTGAAAGTGGAAAAAAATCTGATAGTCGGGGACTCTACAACTACCTTCTTCTTCACGTGGTAACAAAACTTGTTGC
>JACKZZ010019514.1_pt1 | contig 32117 bp, 23 predicted proteins | sample 8027871 | NCBI WGS metagenome assembly JACKZZ01 (sample SAMN15724774, study PRJNA655200) | protist metagenome | isolation source: fluorescence activated cell sorting (FACS) single amplified genomes of... | place: USA: West Boothbay Harbor, Gulf of Maine | collected 2000-07-19
CGGCACGATCTGGGTCGGTTTACGTTTTCAAGCGCAGAGAGGAGGCCAGAGCTGGTAATGGTGATATTGTGGATACAAGTATGTGGAATGTAACGGAGAAAATGAAATTGCAATCTCCGACGAAGGATGATAATTTTAGATTTGGATATTCCGTTGCATTAAGAGGTTATATGGTTTTTGGTGGAGCACCAAAAGAACCAAGCACGGACTCAGAAGTGCATAAACAAGTTGGAGAAGTATCATTTTATAATATAGAATTTGAACGTGTGCGTTTTCGTCAAACAGTAACAACAGTTAATGAATATAGTAGCGAGCAAGATCCGAACTTTGTAGATATTTTTTTTGATCGTGTGGGAGACTTATCTAAAACTTTGACCTTTCGATATGCTACTAGTGACATAACAGCGATTGGTACGCCACAAAAAGATGTTGAGTTATGCCATCAATTTTTCAAAAGTGAAAGAGGTGAATGTGGCGACTACATAGAGCAAACTGGTACTATCACTTTTGGTGTTAATCAAAACACTGCTGTATTGCGTATTTATATAATTGATGATTATTGCCCAGAACAGTTTGATGAGATTTTCAAAATAACATTGTTTTCACCAGGAGGTGATGCTATTTTGGGTAAAGATTATAGTGGTTATGTCAGAATACAAGATGATGATTTTGATTTAAATAGGCCTGTAAGTGCAGCATATTGCAAAAGATATGCTCCTGTGTATTCAGAAATTGAATAAAAACGTGACATTATATATGTATTATAAGTGTCATATATTATAGGATATATATATACTTCTCAATTTCGAACTAATTACTCTCTCCTAGTTCCTGCAAAATATTTGTTCTCATCGTACTGTCTACGCTATTATTCTTCAATTATACGAAGATTGGCAATATACTTCTTTACGAATCTCATCCACAGTGTACGTATTCATATATATATAGTGTACATATATATATATACATATGTATGCATATACATATATGTACACACATGAATGTATCTTATTTAACCACGGGATCGTTTGTACCATCCTAAACCTGCACAAACACACGTTACGCAAATTAAAACGAAAAGAATAGTACCAATGGTATCTGCGATGTTACCACTCTCGGCGTTAACAGTGGAAAAACTTGAAACGAAGACAGCCATGAATAAAAATAGCTGCATATTAAATAACTGAAGCTCCATCCTAATAGTATTATTATAATTGTTTTGTATAATCTCCTTTATTTCTTTGCTTATATATATATATATATGTAAAATCTATAATAAATATCTATTCTTAATTCCTTTTTCTTATCTTTGTGTTTTACATCTTTTAATTGATAAAAAATATTATGATATTAAAAAGAAGGCCATTAATTTAAATTATACACAGTAATTATGTAATTACCAGGTGTACATTACAGATGAAGCAAATACAAAGGAAGATCCACAAAAAATATTCAAATTTCGTTGTTGTTGGTTGCTAAGAAGATTTTTCGATTGTGATTTATTTTTTTGGGACGATAATTATTGTAGCAGCACAGCAGCAGCTATCAATGCTATTTCATATGTTGTATATCCTCGTATTATACCAGGCCAGTACCAAGCTGGCAAGCCAGCAAGCTGGCAAGCCCGGCAAGGTAGTAGGCCAGTTGTAAATATTATTGTAGTAAAAATGCACCTCTTCTGATCAGATTATTATACTTTTGTATATATTTTATTTTATAAAATACAAATATGAAAAAACAGAAATGCAAGATTAATAAGATAAGTGAATATAGATATCAAGAAAAAGTCACAAGATGTCATTTAGCAGAGCGACTCGTAGAGGAACATCTAACTTGTCTAAGTCTTACAGTAAACATGCGTCAGAATCGTCAATAAAAGTACAAAAGAAAAATATGAAATCTTCACATGTAAATAATAATAATAATGCCTCTAGTCGTGCTAAAATTCAACGTGTAAAAAATTTAAATGCTACTGTTACTGGTATGATAAAACACTTGGATCAGTCTATCGATCGTGCTATGGTATGTTTAAATACAAAAGAAAATGGCGTAACTGATAATTTATTGAATAAATATGTTGGTCCATTAATAACAAATTGTGATGAATTAAACGTGGGAGAGCTGCTTGAGATATCAAATATTGTTGCAAATAATTTGAAATAAAATTGGAAGAACTGTTTTTTTGAAACATTAAAAAATAGAGTATCTACTTTCATGTACGAATATATGTTCTAATATTACACACCGGTCTCGATAATATCTCTAGTGTGATTATAAAAATTCCCATATAAGTTTACGGTATATACAGAAAATAAGTACGAGTTACGAGTTCGTATATATATATATAAATTATATACACGCGATTAAATTATATAATATTTCATATTTTTTTTTATATTTTCTCGTAAAGTATCATATTATCATATAGACCTCTGTGGATTTCAAATGAACTCTATCGCAATGTTACGATTCATTGTCCATCTTTCAGTTTAGTGAGATAGATATTATTGTCTCAGTTAATTGTATTCTTTCTGGAGAGTAGGAATTATCATGAGTAAATTAAAAAATAAGTTAATGCATTAATTATACTACGACGAAGTATATATTAATAGACCAGCACACACATTTTTATACAAAATCAATTTAATTTTGACGCTGCTTCCTTAGTTTAGGTGAAGGGAGTTCCATATCAAGACATCTATCGCCTTTCATATCACATTTATCAATACACGATTCGCTAACTTCTAGATCTTTGCACCTACATTTACATAATTTAATTTTCATTTCACACGGAGTCAATTGTTCTTCTTGAGTTATATCACAACCATATGTTGCTTTCATCAAAGTCAATAGTAATAACAAACATTTAAATATTATTATTATTCTATTCATATTCATAGGCATAACTTTATTTTTTTAGTAAAAATATTTAAAAAAATATTAATATCTATCATAGAACATAAAATATATTCCAAAAGAACGATTTGATTTTAATACACGGTCAGGAGAATATTACACACATGCGCGCGCAGAGACGAGGTTGTATTATTTCAATTTTTTAAGAGACACACTTATGTTATGTTCAAGGAGTAAGGATAACTTGAATATTTAATCTATTAATTATGTCAAACGTTCCCCCTCTCTTTTCTTAACCACCAACCACCAATACCAGGTAGTGCACCAGATGATGAGAAAATACAAAAAAGAAGAATTTTAAAAACATCATCATGGAGGCCGAAAAAAAACCACAAAAAAATAAAAACACACGTAATAAAAATCCACAAACGAAAATGTACTCAGCCTCTACAATACTTTTTTAGTATCTTTATTTTCAAATAAATAACCTTTTTTCATAGCTTCATCAAATGATATGAAACCATCTCCTTGCTCATCCATTTTATCAAATTTATTATTAAGCATATCCATCGTTTCTTCCTTTACCAGTCCAAGTGCAACTAATTCATAACAAACAAAGGCATGGCGATCAATTAAATCATTATCATCATCTGTTTTACTAGTTGACCGTTTCTTGGTCATGGATGATAATCTTCGAAATTTTTTCCGACTGATTTGATGTGAACGAATGGACGCTTCGAATTGTGCCATCTGGCGGTATTCTAGGAAAGCACCAGCTATTTTTCCTGTTCCCTCTGAAAAAATTGGCACTCCTAATAAGACATAGAATGCCGTAATCCATAAATTAAACTGTGGAGCGTATAGCGTGTGTTAGAGAAGATATATTTATTACAAGGGGATAGAAAAGAGTTTACTTACATCAACATTACTTGGACCTTCTAAGCCTGCAGTTGAAATGCCTGTTAACGCAAAATACAAAGAATGAATAACGGACCAGCCTTCTAAAACAACGCCAATACCTATCCCTAAAGATATCCATAACATGGCAATCACAACCTCAGTAGAGAAGCACGCGTCGATGAAGATGGCAATCAAGCTTTGTTTTTTTTGCGTGGAATCTTTTGCGGCATTAATTTTTTGCGCTTCGATCCTTTCTAAAACTCTTGCGAAGATCAAACTAAAAGATACACTAATCATTATGGCACCTAAAATAACGTGAATCACTGTATAAAATCTCGATACGTCATCAGTTTCCGCCAGCACACCAAAACCGATCGAAAGTCCAGATTGAACCGAATAATAAAATGCTTGTGCTACAGACCATTCATTGTGGATAATATGAAAACAAGTACTGCTGCCAAAATACAATGTAACAATAAGAAAAATTTGAAATAACTCAGAAGACGATTTTTTTGAATTTGATTCAATTTTTTTCTTTTCATCAGTAGTTTTTTTCTGTGACAAACTTTTTGGATTTGTCATTTTTGAAGAACTTTTCGATGGCATGTTAATCTAGCACTTGTGAAGAAATAATATAAATTTTGCTTAGATGTATTTGCTTTTTATACATCACTTCATTTACATTTATGATTCATACATGTGTATTTTGGTATAATTGCAAAGCACGTTGCAAAACAGTGTTCATCAAAATATCAAAATATAATATACCTGTGTTGTGTGTTGTACGGTATAATATAAATACCTTATTAATATTTTGAGGACTGAGATATCTTTTTTTTTTTGTCGAGAAGAATCTACAACCACAGCTTTTTGTATGAGCGGATCCGCCTATTATATTACTCTATTATATTTTTGTGTTCCAGTGGCAGTATGATGGCAGCTTTCATAAACTCTAGCACTATGTATAAAAATTTTATTTAGCATGTCATTATCATTATAATATTAATATTATATAATAGCTACAAATCTATGTATAAAAGAGAGATTCGGTATTTATACTTTACCAAGACTTTACGAGGATACTAAAAACCTATAAAAGAAATGTTGCGAAAAAAATAAAAGGCTATCTATATCCAGCTATGTTTATTAATAAGTAGGTTAATAAAGTTATAATTAATAAAAGAGTTAAAAGTTAATAAATAATCTATAAATCTAACACATAGACAAGAATCATTTAGCAAATCTATCGTATATGAAGCTCTGTAAAAGATTATTGATATCCATAAACATCAACGACGCTACAATAAATAAATCATGGCTTTGAAGTTAAAAAAATTCAAGCGCGCGGCAAAGCTTGTATCACATTCTCACCATATGGCTATTAAAAAGAAACCGGTAGATGTTACGTTAAAAGTATTAGTACGTTGCCGTCCATTTTCTGAAGATGATCTTCTCGGTATGTTCATTCGTGATGGTGGAAAAGAAAAAAGTGAGATACAAATTGTGAATGGAGAGCATGGCTCTCGCTACGCATTCCAAGAATCTTGGTGGAGTGCATATGGCTATGAAAGACATATGCAACCTGATGAAACAGGATATGCAGCACAAGCTGGGGATATGGAACTAATTAGCCAAGAAACTATATATAATAACGTGGGAGTAAAAATGCTAGATTTAGTATTAAATGGTGAGGTTGTAGTCATATTTGCATATGGCTTAAGTGGCTCTGGTAAAACATTCACCGTGTTTGGTCCTGATATGATAACAGATCCGGAAGCATGGTACAAAAGTTCCATACCACATAAGAGTTGGGGACTTTTTCCAAGAGTTGCATATGATATCTTTAAACGTGCGAAACCTGGATGGAAAATAAGTATAAAATATTTTCAAAATGTTGTAGATACTGTGCGAGATTTATTATCAACGCAAGCTACTGAAAAATATTACAAGGAAGGCATGCATAAAGATGCATCTGGTTTTATTGATATTAAATGGTGCCGTTCTGAAGTCTTGGAATCGTGGGAAGATTTGATAAAAGTGTTTACACGTGCAAATGGTCGAAAATCTATTTCACCAACCCAATTTAACCATGCATCAACACGTGGCCACTGTATATTAATATTTCAGGTAGAAAGACCACATCCGCAAGATAGTAAAGTTAGACAAACAGGGCGAATGTACATATCAGATTTAGCAGGTGCAGAACCGGCAGGGGATGTTGTATATGCAAGATACGATCGAATAGAATGCGATGATGATTCTATTGAATATAAATACATCGGGCCTCATCCAAATAAAGAAAAGACAAAACGCTTACAAAATCAAGGGAAAAAAATTAATTTATCGTTATCAGAAATGACACAATATTTTCATAAAATGGCATTAGCAATTAAAAAAAAAAAGTTAAAGAATGGTGCTTCGATCCCAGGTTGTAACAGCTTCTTCTTAGGAAAATTTTTGAAGGAAACGCTATTGCATGCGCATACATATTTATGTGCCGCTGTCAGGCCAGAGGCAAAGTTCGAAAGATATAACATATCAACCCTAGAATTTGCTAAAAGTGCATCTTTAGTTAAACTTGGGCCGCAGCAGGTCAATCGAAAACGAACCTCACATAAACATACAGAACTCTTAGGTCATATGAGCGAAATGGAAGAAAAGCTGAAAAAATTGGAGGAGCAAAATAAGTTATTGCAAGATGATGATGATAAAGATGAAGAACAAATATTGCTTTTGAAAAAGCAATTAGCAGATAAGGAAAAAGAATTGCGAGATCATGTAAAAAATGAACATTTGAAAGAGCAAGAGGAAATTCTCAAACAAGTAAATGCACATTCAAAAGTATACGAAAAATCCGGAATAACGTTGCTAATAAATCCAGAAATGGAAGGTAAATTCAAGTGTCCATATTTAATCAATGTTGATGATGATCCATACTCCAATAATCGTTACGTATATTTATTAAGTCGTAACGTTACTAACTTTGGGCTACATCAAGACATTGAACCAATTATCCATCAGGATCTAGTAGAAAACTTCTGTACCATCGAAGTCGTAACTCATGATAAAGAAACTGGAAGCGATTCGCCATCTCCTCAATTGACATTGATAGCACGAGATGGAGTAGTGCATCACAATGGTATCTCCATGTTTGAAGATGAAGCACATACATTAGTTTCTGGGGATCGTATAGCATTTAATGGGGAAATCATGATGTTGGTTTATCCTGGTGATGATAAGCATGGTCCAAACTTTAAATCTGCAGCGGATGCATATGCTGAATATGGCCGAGGTGTCTTGGAGTCAAATAAATTACCTGTAGGCAAAGGAGAAGATTTAAAAAATGCTATGTTTGAGAAAGAAAATGAAGCAGAGTATTTAAATAAAGTTGTCGATAGATTAACGCCCCTCCTGACAAAAGCAAAACGCATCTGTAAGATACTGAATCGCTCTGAAATTGATTTGTCAGTAGATGTACAAGCACATTATGATACATCCATTATGAGCAACAGCGATACAAAGAAAAGAGCTGCTAATCATTCAGAAACTAAGTTACAGATTGGAATCAAAGCCACAAATACAAGTACTAATCACTACACAATATTAGATATTGAAAGCTTCAAAAGCACGATGAGTATTCTTGAGGATGAAATGCGAAGTTTAGAATCTGCTATAGACGATGGCATATCCTATACAGTTGGGAAATCTCACGACCCGCTTGTGCTTTTTTTCGATCATATGTTTGAATTTGCATTTATTACTTTCCCATACAAAGATTTACTTGTTAATAAAAAGAAGCTTTCAAAATCTCTGGCATTAAAAAGCCTTGTATCACCACACAAAGATGTTGGAACAATTGATATGGAATTCACTTTTAAAAGTAAAAAGCGGGAAATTGTTGTTGGAAAACCATTTCAAATGGATATGGAAATCAAAAAGGTGAAAAATTTACAAACAGATGCGCAACAAATATTGTGTAGATCATCTTTTGTAAATCAACATGAATTTACCACAGAGGTTGTGGAGGAGAGCACCAAAACTAAGAACGCGTTTGATATAAATTATTCTCAAAGCTATCAAGTAAGCAAAATGTTGCACAAGCAGGTTGAATTTTTGAATAACTCACAATTGATTTTGATTCTATGCGTAAATCTAGCAAATCCAAATCCGAGAGAAGATAATATAATATCCACTGCAAGTAAAGATATTGTTAAGAATGTTATTTATAGTAAAGATATCACAAGTTCACTCGGGGATGAATTAATATTAGCTAAGCGAATATCAGATTATAAGCAAAAATCGAGAAAACTTGAAGCTGAAATAAGTTCTTTAAATACAAAATATCAAGATGGAATTGAGCAGTTGAAAAAGGAAAAGGAAGAATTAATTTTAGGTCAAAATTCCTTGAAAAAGGAAAAGGAAGACTTAATTTTAGATCAAAAGACCATGAAAAATAATTTCAACAATAAATTGAAACAGCTTAATGAAACTGTGAAAAATAAAGATGTAGAAAATAGGGAAAAAATAGAGAAGCTTGAAACAAAGCTATCTGTTATGAAAAAAGAACATGATGAAGAGATAGAACGACTTAAAAAAGAGAAAAAAGACTTATTTGAGAAAGATAAAAGCGCTGTTAGCTATCTTAACGAATTGCATGCAGAGGAACTGCAGAAAAAAAGCAATAAAATACAAGACCTGATTAAACAGCATCGGCTTGAAATGGAGGAAAAGGAGAAAAGATACGACATTGAAATGCAGGAATTGAAAAACAAATTTAATAAAGAGAAGATGGAACATGTTCAACAAATTAAAGAGATTGAAGACAATTATACGAATGAGAAAAAAAGATTGCGTGAACGGTTTGAAGGGAAAGAGACAGATGATATTCATCATTTAAATGATGATTTCAACGAGAAGATAAAGTTGTTGAAAAGTAGATATGAAAAACAAATTTCTAATTTAAATGAAAGCCATACTAATGAGTGCAACAAGTTACAGAATCGCTTTAACGATGAGAAAAAAAGGCTAAATAAACATTTTAACGAGGAGAAGCAAGAATTAAAAGAATTTCAAATGCAAAATATTAACCAATTAAAAAGAGTGCAAGAGAAACTGAAAAGTACCCATGGGCAAGAAGTACACGAGTTAAATGATCAAATCAAAACGTTGAAAAGTCAACACTTAGATCAAATGGATAATCTAAAGGTGCATTTTGAAGATGAACTTGAAACGTTGCGAGGCAGAAATAAAGATTTGCAAAAAGAACTCAATGTGAGTACATTGAATTTCCATTCTTCAGACGAGAAAATAGTTAATTTAACGAAAAAATGTGATGAATTAAGAATTCAACTCAACAAAGAGTCAGAAGTTCGAGTAAAACAAACAAGCAAATTGAAAAAAGTCGAACATATTTTAAGTGATAAAACAGAAGAATCCACTTTAAACTTGAAAAAGTATAATGAGCACGTCCTAATGGTGAAAAAACTGACAAAAGCCATGGATGATTCAGAACGAAAGATCAATATAGAAATGGGAATGAGAAAGAGTTTAGAAAATGAAATAGCTAGAAATAAAGTTTCCATTCAAGTAACAAATAAAGACCTTGATGAAGCCAGAAAATTATTAAAAGAACGAGCTAGCGAGTTACATGTCAATGAACTTAAATTGGAAGAAAATCGGCATGCCATAGAGCTAAAAAATAAAACAGTTGACAGAATAAAGGCAGAAATTGAAAAACAAAAAAATATTATAAAAATATCTCAAGAAAATGAGGAAAAGTATAATTTAGACGCACGAAAATTGCGTCATGATCTAGGATTGCTTCAACATACTGTAAATGCTTCGAAAGTTGAAAATACACAACTTCGAGCGCGTATTTCAAATATGACAATAGATGCAAAGTCAATATCACAAGAATACGAGATGACAAAATCCGAACTAGAAAAAAATATTCATAATCTTAACATTGCATTAAAATCACTTACCGATAAGAAAGAAACATTGGAAAAAAATGCTCTAACCAAAAGTGAAAAAATTGCCATTCTGAGCCAAAATACGGATCGTTTAAAAGCTGAAACAAATAGATATAAGGAGGAAATTATCCATAACAATAAGCTTGCCGATAAAAGATATATTGATAATGAAGAAACACTCAAAAAAAGCATAGCTCATTTAGAGAATAGCGTAAAGCGTCTACAAGAACAATGTAGCATATTAAGTAGGAAGTTACAGGATTGTAAAGATAGAAACCAGGAATCACAAATAATTTTAGAAAATTCTGTGCGAGAAAAAGAAAGTAATCTTAGAATTTTAGAAAAAGAAAAGGATCATTTAAATCATATGATTTCAACATTGCAAGTTACTAATAAAAAAAATTTTGCACAAAGTGAGCAGGAAATTGCTTTAGAAAAGGCGAAGTGTGCTCGTTTAGAAGAAGATATAAAGGAAATGCAAGCTCTTGAAAAGGATGAAGCTATTAGGTTAAATAAATGCATAACAGAATTAGAAGATGAAAGGGATACAATACATCGATCTATGGAAGCTGATCGCCGGGACAATGAAAGTCTAATTTTATCGTTAGAATCAGATTTGGAAAAGCGGAATCATAAGATCGACGCTATGGGTAAAGATGTTATGAATTTACATAATCAAATGGAAGAGGAACGAAAAGACTATCAAAAGAGAATAAAAGAATTAAGAGAATCACAAATTAAATTGAATCGAGAATACGCGCATAACATAAAAACTTTACAAAACGACAAATTAGTAGAGAAGCGTGAAAATAATAGATTGAAGTCTGCGCAAGAGCAAAATGAAAGTATCAAAACTCAGGAAATGGATGCGTTACGAAGACAAATTTCCAATTTGAAATTAGTACATGGTCACGACATAAAACAAAAAAGTAATCAAATTGATGACTTAAAAACTCAATTGAAAGAACTAAATGAGTCACACGAACTTGAATTACGAAAGTATCAAGATTCATATAAGGTTGATCATGACAAAATGTTAAGAACAATGAATGAATTGCGAGGAGATATCATTTCAACGCGTCAAACTATGGGGGAGGAAATGGAAGAGAAAATAGAAGCAGAGCGACTGCGATTCAATTTAAATGCTGAGACTGAAAGGAGCGATTTAAAAGCAAAACATCAAAAAGAAATTTTAGAATATCAATCCAAGGAAAGGGGGTGGAATGCCGAAAGACGATCTTTACAATACCAAATATCAGAGGCAAGGAGTCTAGCCCAACGCACAAGGGAATCGGCAATACGTGAAGAGGAATTATACCAGTCGAAAAATGAAACTTTACATGAAAAAATAAAAACCCTTGCAGCAAAACAAGTGGCAAATGATGAAGTAAAAGAATCGTTGGAAGCGGCTAAGAAAGAAATGGCATCTATAACGCATACTCAAATTGGATATGAATCCAGTCAGCATAAACGATATACAGAATTAGAAACAAAATATTTACAAACATCAAACGCACTTCAACGCGCCAAAGCTGAATTAAAATTAAAAGTGCAGGAGCAGCGCACAAACAAAACTTTAAGTTTATCAACCAACGCATCCGATTTTCCGGAATTCAGACAATTACGAAACGAGCGTGATAAAGCAGTAGTTGAAGCAGAAACATTAAAAGCTGAAATTAAACGTCAGAAAGAATATACTGAATCAATCATTACTAAATACAGGCAAGAAAAGCAAGATTCATTGACTGAATTAGGCGAGATGTCAACGGTGCTTTTAAATTCACAGGAAAAATGGGATCATGACCGTAAAAAATTACGAGACAGCTATAAATATGTTCAAGAAGCGTGGACTAAAACAAAATTGGAGTTAGACAACCAACGATTACGACAGGAAATGGAAAATGCAAAAATGACGGCGGAAAAAAATTCATTGAAACAATCAATGTTCCAAGCAAAACGGGAGGCAGATAGTTATAAAGAAAAATTTAAGGGTGTATTGGCTCGCTCGGAGAATGAGAAAGATACATGGAGAAATAAGGAAATGAAGCTAAAATCACGATTGCATTACGAATCAACCCGAGTGAAAGATTTAGAAAATCATGTTACAACATCTATACATGAAAGAGACAATGCCCTTGACAAATTTCGCGAAGCTCGTCAACTGGAATTGGATGCTTCATCTGCATATCAAAATTTATTACGAAAATCGATGGAAGATGAGAGTGAAAAACAAAGATCTTTGCTCTTGAATGATAACCTTGCACTTGACAGTTATGCGGTATCAAGTTTAAATGACAGTAATATGGATGTTTCAACTGATATTTTAAAATTAAGAGAGGAGTTGGATAGATTGAATGGAATGAGTCATGTAATTGATAACAGGAGAAGAAGTAATGAAAAAATGCTGTAAAAGAAAAAGATTAATTTTATATTGTGATATCATATATTAAATATATATATTTAAATCGTTTATGATTTTGGATTTAACTGACGGGAGTAAAAGAACTTTATATTAAATTATGAGTAAGAGAAAAATTTTATACGTATATTATAATTTATACGCATAATTTATTTTTATTATACGTATCATATATATAAGGAGATATTGAGCCATCATATATCATATGAGTAAGAGAACATTTTATATATATAAGGAGATTGAGTATTGAGCATATATATATCATATATATATATACGTGCTTCGTATATTATTTAACAATGTGAGAAGTAAAATTATTATGCATACGAACTTCGTATAACTTAGATTTTAACCATCAATATAAATATAAATATCTTAATGATAACTATATACGGCTTCGTATATATATATATATATACGAATTCAAAAATTATTATTAACTTAGATTTTAACCACATTATTAAATATATATTACGAATTCGTAAAAAAAGTACGCGTTCGTATCTTTCTTTCTCTCATTCTTTAACTTGAGACACACGACTAACAACACACGCAATATCATCTTTTTTACCACCACGGTAAATTATATTAAACTCTTCCGTTGCTGCGTTTGAGTAAGGAGTATCAGCCTTTTTATCTATTGACTTTTCAAAAGCCGCATTTATGAGTTGCATAGAGATTTGCTGTGGTGATTTTTCAGGAAAATTAGATGCATGACTTAAAATTTCAACATCGGATAAATTATCAAATAAACCATCACTTCCTGCGATGATGACATCACCTTCAATGATATTACCAACTAAATACACCTCTGCATCATCAACACCATCTGCTATACCTTCGTGTCCAAGTTGATATGGAAAACCGAAATCATGCTCTTGCTGAGGTGTACGAAACAAAATTTCTCCAGTGGATGGGCGTCCAACTAAAATGCCAGAATCTCCTAAGTTTGTCACTTGCCCTACCATGGCTTTCGAACCATTTACATCGTTTAACATACTCGATAATATATCATTTATAGTTTCATTACCGTCAAAATGTGTCGGATAAATTTTTCGTTTCCCGAGTTTCGTAATCCTCATTTTATAATTTAAATGCATATCATCCTTCATTTCATGAAACCCTTCATAAGGTATTAATCCAAAAATACAGAGAGTAGAGCTGCCTTGCAAGCCTGAATTTCTTGCATGTGCAGCAGCAGCACGAAATAAATCTTTTGACGTGACAAATTTATCCTTCATAATTGCATCAGTAGCATATTCCGAAGCACCAGTCATCAACGCTCTTGAAAATAAACCAGCATCTATACCTCGATCCCGCCACTCATAGATTCCATCTGCGATGCCAATAAAGTTACCACCCTTGCCTAATGTAAAATAAGCATCTTCACCACCATAACCATATGCATTTGCACATACAGCTTTTTCACCTTGTTTCACTTTTTCAGGATGTGGAATGCAAAATCCACCAACATCTAATTTATATGGTGATTGTGCTGGTAAGGCGTTTATATCAAAAACTTCTTCGACATGGGCGTTGTCATCAAATAAATCTATATCTTGTATTAACGGTCCATCGATACCGCCAGAATCACTCTTACCAATCCATCCATGTAAAAAAAACTCAATGCTATCATCATTGTTGTTATAATTATTATTATTATCACTCTCATACTGAAGAGTTTTACTATTTTCATCTTTATTATAATTATTATTACTATCTTCGCTACTTATTATTACACGGTCCAAAAACCAACCTGAACCAACTTCATTCTCACCATCATGACCTACACGTATCTTACAAATTTCATCTAAACTTTTGATGTCAGAGTTTTCTAATAATAGTGTGGTCATTTCATTGCGCTCGAAAGTAGTAGTTGGATCCACCGGTACTTTGTATTCATTATTATTATTATCATACAAAGATACAAAAACGTTCGAAGAAGTCGAAGCACCACGCTTATCACCAGTTATAATTTGAATTTCATAAGTTGAAAAGAATTGTTTACATAAGTTATTATTATTACTTATATGTTTTTTAAATTGTTTATATATATTTTTATTTCTTAACCACATTATATTTTCTATTTTTGAAAGAAAAAAAACAAGAGTGGTTGTTTCTACAAATGAAGTATGAATATATGATCCCTTGAGAGGATTTTTTATCATTGCATTACATTATAGTCGTCCTCGTACATGACACATATGTATATGTTGTATGTATTTTATTCGATGATTATTATAGTCTAATTACAAACAAGGTGCAAAAAAGTACGATAATATAAAAAATAATAAAAAAAAAAAATACATGTTAAGATAAATATTATTTTTTTTGACTTTGATAGCTACTATACTACAGACAGTATACTACTGCATGCCTGGCATGCAGGTAGGTATAAAATGATTTCAATGTGATGTGATGATTTATTTTTTACATGTTACGTGCTTACCAACGCACAACCACTGAAATTAAAAATGATACAACAAGTTAATAGACACTACCAACTACTGTACTAGAGGACAAAAACCGAGAGAAGAAGACAAAAACAGCCGCCACCCATCCATCATGAGAGTGCCAAAAAGTGCATTTAAATACCAAAAATGAATGAATAATAAAATTTATCTTTCAAAAAAAAATAAAATTAGATAGAAAATAACAAACAGATACAGAAATCTTTATTAGTAGTATAATTGTTCAATATCATTAATGATCTTTCTAATATACCTCTATATATATACATATATAACATATAATTAGGTTTTCTTTTACATCCATTTATACTTATTACAATCATGTCCTCATCGGGTAGAAAGAATACAACCTTAAAACGTAAAAAATTTAGTGCTGTGAATCAAAGCCATATGTTATCAAAAGAAGGAATTAAAGAATATGCTATATCGGTTGGTGTAGAAGCAGATTATATGCTTGATAATAAAATTTGGGACGTTATTGGTGCTAGTGGTGAATATAGTCTGAAAAAAGTTGTTGAGGAAGCTCAGAAATATACCAGGGCTGGTAAACGTGCACGTGTATCCCCGGAAGATATTAATTTAGCAATAAAATCTATGGGTGGGAAGTCTATTTATGGAATTGTATCTCAAGTTGATGAGACTGTTCAAAGGAATCAAGATTTAAAAACTCTTGTCAAATCAAAAACAGCATTGGAAGCTGCTGAAATTTTGCCAACTTGTAGTATAGCGTTGGACACCTTATGCGACATGGAATTGCCGCCTGTACCACTGGAGCCCGCAATAACAGCACACTGGCTTGCAGTAGAAGGTATTATGCCTACTATACCGCAAAATATAGATGTGAATGTCAACGAGGACGATAAGAACAATAATAGTAATTACAATAGTAAACATAAGAGTAAAAGCAATGGGATTGGCCATAGCAACAATAGCAAAAAGAGCAATAGAAATGAACATAAACAACAAAATTTAATAAATACTAGAACAGGTGTATTATATCACAATTTATCGGAAGAACAACAGGTATATTTATATCGTTTGCAATATGATGCATTAGTAAATGATGAAACCAATGGAAAAGATAAAGTCAATACTACGAAAACAGGAATGTCTACATCAACAATGAACTTGCCTCAATTGATGGAATTAAAGGCTGTGGATATACGCAAAGCAGCAATTCGGCAAATCAGTTGCGATACTGCAGGTGCATTGCAACCATTAGTACCATATTTAATCCATTGGATTGAAGTAACCACACAAAGTAATTTAAGAAATTTGCATATATTAAATTGTATAGTTGATGTAGCAGGTGGATTAATTGATAATCCAAATATTGATCTTGAACTTTACTTAGATCGCTTAATGCCATCATTATTGACATGCGTTGTCAGTAAACGTTTGTGTCAAGATGATGCAAAGGATGATCACTGGGCATTGCGAGATCATGCGGCTGGCATTGTTGCACGAGTTTGTGATAAATTTGGCGGTAAATATCCAAAATTGCAATTGAGAATTGCAAAGACATATCGTAAAGCATTATCAAACCCGCATACACCATGGACGACATCATATGGAGTGTTAATTGGTTTGTGTAATCTAGGTGTTCGTGTAATTGAAACAGTATTGTTGCCAAGGTGTGAAGATTTTATAAAACGTTTGAAGGATGCCATGGATGGAATATTTGTTCCAGAGGAAGAAAGAAAGAGCAAAGGTGGTCAAAGAATTAGTAAGCGTGTGCAAAATAACCAAGTGTTAACGGAGGAGGAAAAATTAAAGAAAAAGAAATCAGATGAATTAAAACAAGAAAATGCTCGTAAATGTTGGGGGGCATTATTGTTTACAGTCGGTACATTATATACATATGAAGGTTTTGACAGTAGTGATGATAATAATGATATCAACAATGACTTAAAAAAGCAATTGCTTACATTATTTGGTGATGAACTATTGGCATATATTAAAGAAAAAGATAGTAGTAACAATGGTAGTGGTAACACTAATGGGAACAATATTTTATGACTATGATATTTTATACGTATGTGCGTACGCTTCGTATGAAAAAGACGAGAGAGAGAGTATCATACGTGTGTGATGATAATTAAATATTTTACAAGAGAGAGTATATTAAATACTTCGTACGATTCGTATATATATATATTTTTATATATATTTTTTTCCTTTTTTTTAAAAAAATATTTAAAAACACATTTTCTTTTATAATACGACGCGTATTTCTATATTATCTATTACGTAAATATACTGAATACGTACGAAACTCGTAGTTCGTATCTATGATTATCAAAAATATTATTTTTTTGTATTTTTAAAAATAAGGTATTGATATATATATATATGATATATACATATATTAATATATATATTATACCAAGTACATCTATTAAATACACATACATTTCACTCCTCATCCTTTGGTTTCCATGTTTCATGCTCTATATCCTCTTTAAAGATTGTATCGCCTTTACGCAAACGTAAATTTTTATATGGGTTTTCTCGATCTTCAATACTAACAACAATTGAAAATGTTGCATACAAATCATCATCATCAATATTATCATTCTTCTTTTGTTTTTCTAAATACTTTTTATAATTAAATTTGTTGCCACCTCCATAAACACCTACATATAATGTTTGAGCACCTTTTGGGAATTCTTTTAAATTAGATGGTAACTTTATAGTCTCACCACCTATACTTTTAGATATCCATGTGGATGTGGTTTTAGTTGGTTTCATTTTATTTGGCGATATATACAAATCAGGATCACCGTCTGTAACTTTTATTTGTATTTCTACATTATGAAAATGATGATGGTCATTATATTTTGGTAGACAAGCTTGAAAATAAACATATTCACCATATTTTACACGTGCATTTTCATATAAAACGTTAGGCCTTAATAACTGTCCTCCAGCAACAACTAATGTATCGGGATTTATCAAATCATTTTGCTCAATATAATATGTGATTTCGTTACAAGTATTTAAAGGTGGTGGTTTATTATTATTTGATAACAGTTTCTTATTTTTACTTCCAATTGCATTATTATTATTATTATTATTATTATTATTGTCTTTGTTAACATTATGGTTATCATTAATGGCATTGGTATTCTTATCCATCAAATTGACTTTTTCTATAATCTTCTGATCTATATCTATGCTAAAGAAAAAATAATTCCAACCAAAAATCCAAATAGATATAAATATAAATATAATGCAAGAAAGACATGTACAAAAGATTTTTTTTTTTTTTCTTTGATTGTCGTTTATATACCATAGTTGATTTTCTTCTAAGACGCCTTTCATGTTCCTTTAATAATGTCGGTAACATGATAGGGTCTAAGACTTGAAAGAAAAAACAAATAAAAATTGTGACGATGAAGGGAGGTTGAGATGTATATATATATATATATATATATATGAATCTATTTTATGGTACTTAATGATTGTAATTTTCAAACTTTGAATTTAAATAATAATAATTGAAATAATTATTGAAAGAAGAATTAATATTATTTGCACACATCATCATCATTTTTTATCAATCCCATTCGCATTCGGCGGTGCATTATTCTATACCCATACCACTAAAAAAATATATCACACAATAATTTCAATAATGCTATGTGTGTTACAATGCTATACATATGCTATTTCAAAAATCAATAGTGTATTGTTTTAAATAGTGGCCTAGGCAAAGCGAGGAGGTGAGGAATTATTCAGGAATTCGAAAGGTCGAAATAAAAAGAAGGGCCTATATATAAAATGTACATTATAATATATCGATACAAAGAGATGTGTGAAGAGATTATTCATTCAGTTGTTGCTATTATTAGATATATACTCACTCGTTTAGTTACAGATCATTCAGTTGTTGTTATTATTCGATATATACTCGCTCGTTTAGTTACAGATTAATATATATATATATATGTATATATATATCATCAATATGAATATTGTTACACGTTGTAGTTGGTGTATTTGTTGTAGTCGGTGTATTGGTTGTTGTCGTTGTAGTACCTGGGGAATTAGTTGTTGTTGTCATTGTTGACGTTGTTGGTCCATTTGTAGTTGTTGGTCCATTTGTAGTTGTTGGCTCATTTGTTGTAGTGGATGTTAAACCGTTCGTTGTAGTAGTTCCTCCAGCTAATGTTGTTGTTGTAGTTTGTGCAGAAATTTGTTTAACATTTATGCTAATACATATACATATAAAGATCGATACAATACAATAAATATTATCTTTCATAATTCATGCGTTATTTTTTTTGCATAATATTCTTGTTCTGATTTATCTATATATGTCCCTGATAATGTACAGTATGTATGGCATCTCTGTATGAGCTTATATTGTATATATATATTTTGATATAATAATAATGGAATGCAAAAATGTGTGTGTACAAAGCTATAATAAAAAATCATGTATTGAAATATATACTTCATAATATGAAACTCCTATCGTGTAAATAATAGAAAGGAATTAGCATTGATTCCGCCAGGTTTGCCAGCCTTATAGCCGCCAGCAGGCCAGCTATAATAGCAGCATACTGTAATAAGTAAATAATAAGGCCAAGTTTGCCAGGTTTGGATTTCCATGGATTTTCCATTTTACTTTTTTGGTATGATTTTTGTTTTTGTTTTTTAATTATTTTTTTTTTTGAATTTTTTTAGTCAATCTAGCTATGAAATAATATAACTAATAATAAATACACCACCACTAAAAAACATGTATGTTGTAATTCAAAATAAAATAGATATACCTTAGAATATCAAAAAGAAAACAAAAGTATACATAACCAAGAAGAAACGAACGAATATAGTGAATTTCCTTCTCTTTTATTTTTAGCATTAATATATATATATATATATATATATACACTACTTCATTTCATTATGATTGCAGCATCTGCACAAGCAAAACAAAACGACTCACGTTGGGTAGCACCAGAAGAAATTGAATTTAATGCTGAAAATACGTTAGTAACTATTGTGCCCAAATTCAAATTAGGCACATTATATATGGTTGAAGGTGAATATGGACCATTCGTTGCACAAAATCCTGTTGAAGTCCCATTGTGGCTTGCAGTACATTTAAAGAAAACACAACGTGCAAACATCAAGCCACCAGAGTGGTTAGATGTCGATCATTTAAGTGCACTCCTTGATAGTGAAAAAAGAGTGGATGATGGTTCGTTGTTAAAAAATTTGCCATTTCATTATATTGAAATAGCACAATTATTTTTCTCAGAAGCACCGGATGATGTGCCTAATTTAGCAAGGCTGCAAACCCTTATAGAAGATATTACCAATATTCGTCAAACGAAATTACGTAAAGGTATGGAACAAGTTTTGAAACAAAATGCTGACAGTCCAGAAAATCTTGCACGTATTAACGTTGGTGGTATTTCAGCGTTGGAAGTGAATAAAATACGTCCAAGCTTCTTGCATGGGCTTGAAATGTTCTGGAAATTACAAAATATGTACAAATTATCTCAATCGCAAGCAGAAATTTATAATAACAACAATTTTGGCAATAGTAATAGTAATAGCAATTATGATGATGGTGGTAGTGGTAATTATGAAAATGATATGAATACTAACAGCAATGTATCACGAAAAGTTCGACTTCGTCAAATTGCAAAACGACAACAACAACAACGGAATAATAGTAGTAATATCGATAGTAATAACAACGAGGGTGAAGAAGATGATGATAATACAACAGCAACGACAACAACAACGACAACAACAAGGGGTAGTACAAATATGATGAATAACAATTATAATGATGATAACAATCCATTTAGTCAAGATATTTCAAGTGCAACTGTACAAGGTCAACAACAACAACAACAACAACAACAACAACAATCGTTTGAACAAACATTTGAACAAGATTTTGAAGATAGTTAAAAAGAAAAATTTGTATATATATATACATATTTATACGGTCTCTACTTAATAAAGATACTTGGAGAGAAGGGAGTAAAACATTTGGAGAGTATAATTGTATTTTTACATTTCGTACGTATTACGAAAGTATCTTCTAGTGTTTTTTAAAAAAAAATTTGAAAATTACAAAAAAATGTGGCGGCACAAAACCAGAAAGCGGTTTAATGCTGTGTCTATGATATATGTATATGTACATATCCTCGTACTATCAAGTCAAATATGCCTCCTATTAAAATTCTCCCAAGTTAATAACCCTAATTCTAACTATCCCAAATGGCACAATGCAACGTTTCATAGAAATACGTTAACCAGGTTAACAACAAAACGACAAGAAACACACAAATTATTCATTCTATATTATACAAACAAACTCTTCGAAAGAGAGAGGAGAAGAGAAATACAAACATATACAATAATATACAGGGACAACATTATATATATATATATATAAGCATATTGTAAAGGTTATTATATATATATATATTCATACACATACGCATTTACCATTCATCATGTCAGACAATGATATTGAAAAAGTTATTTCAGAAGTGATAAAACAATGTAAAGTATCTGGCGGTGGAGATGTCTCACCAACATTAGCTGCTTTTGTTGCACGTACTGTTATCTATGAAAATGCTGATATGTTTCAAATGGATCAAGAGATGACAGAGACGGACATTGAAGATTTAGTAGATATGTGCGTGCAGAAGTTATGCGTTCAAGATTCTCCAGGATTGGAAACGATTAAAATACAAGTAGCGTTTGATTTATCTTATATGGAGCATTCCAGATTAGTTGAGGACAAAAAAGCAATATTAAATAAAAAATTAAACAATTTAATAGCAATGATAGTAGAAGTAAGAGCAAAAAGTAGTAGTGACTTTGAAAGTTTAACAGTATTGTATAGGCAAATTTTTTCATATTTAATGGTACACGCACAACGTGATGCTGAGAAACAGCCTAGTAATGCCGTAGAGCTTGAAGTGGCTGCTGCATTAGAAAGTGTATTCCCACGTATTGGTTTAAAAGCGTTTATTGGTATGACACAACGTGAGAAAGAATCACAATTGCAAGAGTTAGCAAATATTGTATTAGGCATACGTTTGTTTAATAAAGAAATTGGTAAGGGTGGCGCTGATTTAGAAAATGAATCGTTGCTATCAAAGCAAGATGCTAGTGGCTTTGTTAACGGATTGAGGCGTGAGATAAATGAAATGGCTGCTTTATGTCAAAAATATACCGATGTACTTCAATTTTTATTTGAGAAAAAAGATGAAGATGTATCCGAAGCGCAAATTAAACGCTTTCAAGATGAGTTAACAAACAGACGCCAATATTTATACAACTTACAAAGTTTGCAAGAAGATGCAATGATTGCGCAAGATAAAATTACATCCACAAATGGTGATTATATTCGTGAAATGACGGATTTAAAAGCTATCGTTGGTGCCAGAGCATCCGTACCAAAGGATCAAGTATATCCAAAATTTGATATCTTAGCAAATTTATATTTAAATTTAGCAGATGAACGTAAAATGTTAAATGCGAAAGTTGCAACATGGAAAGAATTGCAAGCATTAAAAACTACGTTTACGCCATCCTTAACTGATGAATGGGTTATTGCAGCAAGGGACCATTCCATTTCAAGACGTGAACGTCCAACATTTAGTGGTGGCGAAGGAGATGATGGTGAAGGATTTGAAGGTAAATATGAAGAAAATAAAACCGAGGGGAAAGTACAGGAAAATGCTCCACAGCAACAAGATGCAACTGCATCACCATCGAAACAATCACCAAAAGTTTCAAGCATGATGGATGAAAATGTTAATGATGAGGCGCCAATACGTTTATCCATTGATTCAACTCCGGAATTTATGCAACTGCCATTGGAATACCAAGGATATTGCTCACATACAGTTGTACATCGTGATGCATTGTTATTACCAGGTAATCCAGCATTAGGTGTTATTAGGTATCGTGGTGGTTATTACGTCTTTACATCGGAGGAAGGTTTAACTGCATTTGAAGAAGATCCTGGTAGATATGTTAATGGTATACTTGATGCTGCGCGTAGATCACCAGAGTTGATACATTTATTACGTTTACAAGATCATTTCCCAAAAGCCAATTTAACTCAATTAATATCAAACAAAGCGCAATCAGATGGTGTGCATCCATTACTTTCCGATGCGCCTCCTGTCATGGTAGATAAATCAAACGAGACTCCAGTACATTTTATTGAACGCAATATTGACCCATCGTATTCATGGAATGAGTGGGAATTACGTCGTCGTGCATTGCAAGTAGCAAATTTAAAAAAGTGCAAAACGACTTCAATGCAAACTGATATGAGTGCATATCGCCGTGAAATAGAAACACAAGTATATTTACCAAAAACAAAAACCACTCAAACAAGAGTGGAAAGGGGTACAAATCCAAAACGAGTACATACATATATTGCTGGACTTCGTAATGGTTTAAATACAAAAGCTGCAAGTAAATATGCTAAAGATAAAAATGGACAGCCTACTAAGAAAAAGACAACGGTCGTAAACTTGACTTTTGAATTGTAAATAAAATTCGTAGAAAAGGATTTTATGTATTCGTATACGTATATATATACGCGTATATGTATTATATTCTTCGTATTCATTTACGTATAATGAATTATTCTAAAACAGTAAAAAAGATTGTTGAGTTTATATTAAAAATATAATGATGGTTATGTCAAAATATGATTTTTTTTACGAACTTCGTAAAATAAAAGAGTATGTGTAAAAAAAGAAAGAGTTTAAATTCATTAAAACGCGCGTACGCGTACAAATTAAAATAATATGAAAAACAAATTTTTTTATATTTTTAAAAAAATAAACAAAATTACAGCTCATCACTTTGCCGTATTTTTTTCTTTTTTTTTCTCTTTTTCTCCTCTTGTATTAATAAATCAAATGCATCGTCTTCACTTGCATATTCTTTCCTGTCTTCAATTATGTCATTTTCTAAGTCTATATGTTTTGGCAATTTGACTAATTTTGTGTTTCCTGATAATGATGCAAATAAAAATTTATGCATTGGTTCGATCTCTAATGGAATTTTACCATATCGTATGCTGTAATATCGTTTGTTTGGGTTGATAATTAACATACATGGTAACCTAGATATGATAAATTGAGTCATTAAATTATCTTGCAATTCACCATACGTCCACATGAATGATAGAGGCATTCTTTCAACTTGTATAGAGCCTTTGCTCCCATCACCATATCCAGTCCGTAAAATGGATCGTGTAGCTAATTCTTGGAAAGCTTCTAACTCTTGTCCTCCTGCTTGATCACCAAATTGAAATATGCCAATAATACATATATGATTGTTATTCCCTTGAAACTTTGAATTCTTGATACAATTTTTCATCCATGCTTTTTTACTCGTAATTTTCGAAACATTAACATATTCTTCGTTTGAATTCAATATATTATATACTCTTTCGTATGTCAATGCATTTTTAGATTGATTATTAATATCGTGATCATCATTTAATATTTTTATCGATGGTGATGACAATGGTTTACTATAAGGAATAGCGAGTGATGATGTTGCTGATATCCATGTTTTATTAGTAAAATGTTTCAATTTTACATTTATATTTTTACCTTTACGACTTGATATAAACAAACTGGATGATGATGAGATATTGTCTAAACCAAATTTATTTGCTAATTTTAAATTACTAGATTGTCCAAAAACATATCTACGATCAAATTGTAATGATAATTTTTTATACATAGGTGATACAACACTCGACTTACTAAACAGGATAACGCGGCGTAAATTTGGATCCTCTTCCGTAGTAAATTTACGTAACACTTTCTGCTTTGCAGAATCCAATATTGTGACTTTTGATGGTAAAAATTTTTTCAATAACATTTTTAATTTACGTAAGCGTAATTTATATTCTTTGATTTGTAATATATCTTTTATTTCTTTCTTATCTAATATTATAGATGCCTTTAATTGTTTTGGGCCGTATGGAAACAAAACAATAGATGGAAACGTCTTTATTTTTAATTGATCTTTAAACAATATTTCATCTCCATCAATACCTTCAACATATTCATATCCATCCGCCCATGCAAATTTATACACGTGACGTAAAGAGGATGTTGAAACTGTTGATAATTCTAATAATATTTTTTTCAATTTTTTACAAAGCTTACATTTTTTTGCTTTTGTTACACCAATAGCCCATAAATCATCTGACGATATAACAGAATCATATAAATCGAATTTTTGCAATCGCTTTAAGTTTTTATAAGGTGATTTTTTTGCTTGACTTTGAAATAATAATGATAGTATAAACAGGGATATAAATAATATTAAACGTAATATAAATGCAACGATAATTGTTTTTTTATACATTATACGTATTTTATTTAATTTTCGGTAAAGGGAAAACGTTGACAATCATGCATACGTGTCAATGCGTCTACTTCTGATGGTGTTCAATATGACGATTATATCGTTTTCATAATATTGATATATTATTAAAATATTATAAAATTTATATACAGTATATTTTATATTAGATGAATTAGATCTATATAATATATCTATTTTTCATATGTATTAGTATGCTGGTATGTGATATGCATCATATTTTAATTTTTTATTTTTGTTTTTATTAATACTATTATACTACATACTACTAGCCTATCTTACTGTATAGGCACCTAGCCTGGCTAACACTACTAATAAATATATATTAAATAATGCATCTCTTTATTTCACAACCATAGCCTGATGGATTGTAAATAGCAACTGCCATACTCTTCTTCGTTTCCTTTTTTTGCAAAAACTTTAAACTATAATAACAATCTTCTCTTTTGAAATGGATCGCCAGCTCCTTCCAATGGAGTGATAATATTAACGTGATTCATGTTATTATTTTCGATTGAAGTACATGTTAAAACATATTTACTTGGCAACTTATTTTTTTTCAATGGTTTGAGGCTTGGTAATGGCTTTAAATTCAATGCATTGCTAGCTTGCAAAGAATTTTCCAATGGTTTTAACATTGATTTCTCTTGCATATTACCAATTGTTAATAAATTTGTTTTCGATTTTGATTTTGACATTGATTTTATTTTATTTTTCTTGTTTTTTTTCTTCTTTTTTGTTTTCTTGTTCAATGGCATTTCTAATCCTGGTGGTGAAATATCAGATGACGTTTGTTCCTTTTCAACTTGCTCTTCAGATTGTTTTTGAGTACCTTCACTGCCTTGTTCTACCTCTTGCCTTTCCTTATTTCCTTTATTGATAGTTTCAACATCTTCTTGAGGTACATTCTTGTCATTCATATGTTCTTCTTTACTTGCTTGTTTGTTTCCTTTTATTGTATGTTTAATTTCATCTAATGCTTTTCGTGGAACTTTCAATTCCTTTAATTTCTTATAGAATGATTTTCCAACTTCATTATATGATTTAACGCACAATGAAATTGCATATGTGTATGATTTGGAATCAGAGCATAAAAATGCTGGTAAAATGATATTTCGTATCAATTTTTCCATGTCAAATCCATCTTCCACAATTCCATGATTAAATCCAAATTCTGTTACAAAACTTTTTGTACACAGTTGCAAGCGTGCTCTTAAAGACAAAATTGCACTTCGTTGATTATTTTCTATCTCTGGTATTTCACTTATAAATTCACTTGCTACAAGTTTGCTTCCTTTTAATATTTTTTGACGACCCAAAAAGATTAAAGTTTTAGCACTGTTTTTAAAAATTTTTTTATTGTTTTCTCCAATTCTATGGACTAACGTTTTAATAACATTAATAACTGGTTGATTTTTTTCATGAAATTTGTTTACAAACTTTTCATTCTCTGTTGATTGTAATTGTAACAATGTAGAAAAACTTTCAACGGCACTTACGAAAACATCGTATGATACAACAATAAGTTTCATTACATGTTCTGCGCCGCTTAAAAAATGATTGACAACATGGCATGCAGCTAAAAATTGGTCAAGATTTTTGTTTAAATCGTCCTCTCCATTTGATGGATTGCTATCATCCATGTTCGGGTTATTGATAAGGATGTTGTTATTGTTGGAATCAATACCTGATTTTTCCGGTGAATGTGGATTTGCACCAATAGCTTCTACAATATCTTGGATTTGATAAAGTGCATCACGACGTATTTCCCAATCAGAATCGTAAAAATTAGAATATATTATTGGAAAAATTTGTTCAACAAATTTACCGTGTTCCATATGATTGATTGGTGGTACACTGTCACTTTTGTTTATTGTTGGTGCACTTATTGTCGTTGATTCTTTGTCATTTTTAATTACTGTACTATCGTCAACATTTACATTTTCAATATTTTGATTATTGTTATTATTTTCCAAAATAAATTCTTTTTTTGTCTCGCCATACAGTTCATGTTTTGGTGAAGCTATTGGAATTTTAGTTTCAATATTACTAGAAACAGTTGAAGTAATTTTTTTCGGTGCTCGTGGTTTAAGTGGTTGTTTTTTTGACGAATTTCCTCCAAAACAACCATTAACGTATCTCCAAAATCCAGATGGTCGTCTTTTTATTTCCGCATTAGCTTCATCAAGGTCATCCTCCTCTTCTTGATTTTTTGCAACTGTTTTCACTGAATTCTTATTTGCAACATCTCCAATATGCGCAAGCGATTTTATTTTTTCTTTTGACAAACTGCTTGGTTCAAAAGGACCATGCACAGCCATATTATTACCAACCTGTTTCTCTTCCCAAGATTCTTGAATTTTTGTAGCATCAATTTGTAAATGTTCGCGTTGACGGCGTGTTGATAAGTTAGTATCAATATTCGTTTCACTAATATTCTTACTATTAGTATTATTGTCCAAATTATCAGTAACACTTGCCATTTTTTTAAGAAGATGTGATGGTGAATTCTTTTTTTATATTTTAATGTTATTGCTATTATTTAAACTAGTTCTCTGATTTATGTCTTTTAAAATTGAAGCAATTGAAAAATCTTTTAACTTTATATAATTGTTTGCTTGTCTATATTTTTTGCATAATTTTGTGTTTTGTATTTTTGTTTGATTTACAATATGATAGACGACTAATTTCACTAATAATAGTAGCTAACATATAGAAGATATGCACACATATATATATGGGTTGAAAAATACGCATAATATATATTAAACTAGTATAGGTATAGATTACTATATGGCATAAATCAGGCATAGCGAAAAGTTTATAACGTTAATATTTTTATACTAATAGTGTTATTAGACTACTAGCAAAAATTCCTATCATCAAAATTACATTTCTCTTTCTCTGGACTCTGGACACCACAGAGATTTTCCTTGCCATAATATAATAGGAGGCAATATGTACCTCCTGGTAATACACACACGTTTTTGCTTGATATATATGTTGAATGTTGATGCAAAATGCACCGCCGTTATTGATAATTCTTACATAGATGTTTTGATTTTATTTCTATATTTTCTATTTTCTCTGTATAGTCTTTATGTGTTGTTTTTATTTATACTGCATCACTATTTTCAATATTATCAATTACACTATCTTCATCTGTTTTCTCTGTTTTTACTTTACGAGAATCATGATATGATGGGACGCGTAGACATGCATGAGCTAATGAAAATACAGAGCCAAACGTCAAAACCATATAAAAAATTTCTCCTAATAAAACGAACCCAACTATAGCACTAACACATATTAACAATATATATAAATGTTTTTGTGTAATTTTCGTCCCATTAATGCTAGGGGCTCTTAATGTTGGGAAAATATTTACGACAAAATACCACATACCACCTAACGCAAATGCCATAAATAAATTATACACGTCCGAAACTATTCCATAGACCGTAAGTATGCTATATACCATGACATAGTTGGTTACGAAATATGAAATGTTTCTAATAACTCTAGGTCTCAATTGTTCCCCGGTCGGTATATTAAATGCTGGAATCTGTACGCCGCCATCTTCTTTTTGTGGTGCAGTAGCAAAATCTTCCCATGAACGCAATGTGCCTCTCCAATCATGTTGCTGTATCGTGGAATAATATTTTGTTGCAAACTCTGGTACGTTTAGATTGTTTAAACGTGAACGTAACGTGTCTGACATTGATGCTGTTATATTTCTGTTGGAATTCGACGAGGCCATCAGTGTGTATTTATAATCATATATGTATATATATTATTTATTTATTATTTCAATTATTGTGAGGATTATTATTATATTATATATACAAAGTCTACATATATATGTGGAGATACATGTATAATAATATGTGATAAGGTGCTAAGTTCGATAAAAAAATAATAATAAATTTACATGGACGAGGAGCTACTCATAATATCTAACTTTTTTAAAAATATACTAAGTATATATATTTGTATACTAAGATTACAATTTGATTTGATAGAATTATTAGTATACAAATATATATACTTAATATATTTAAAAAAAGTATGAACGATTTTAGATTTGCATTATAATGGAAAAACGCATCAAAATTCAATATCATTGCCCGGATGATTGCCAGATTAAGATTGCAATTAGAGCTACCTACCTGATAGTAGCTACTATCTTATTAATCTAGACGTTGGTAAGCCAGTAAGCCAGGTTAGCAAAGTTTTGAGTGAATATGGTCGTAATAAAATAAAAATAATATATATATATATCTTGAAATACTGTAGAAACCACACAAGAAAACATACATTTATACATGTACCCATTCATATTTAAAGAGACGGATATCATATGTATTCAAATATGTTTCAAATATATCATGATGAGGAAAATACGAAAAATGTCAATCTATTGAATCGTTCAAAACATAATATTATGATGAGAGAAAAAAAAATAATAAGTAGTGAAAGAAATAAAAAGAATATCTTATCTTCCATTACAAATAATAATAATGTCATATTCATAAACGAGAAGACAGACCGCATGAAAAATCATATTCACCAACAACAAACACAGAGCGTAAAAATACAAAATAAGAAGCAACAATTAAATAAAAAAAAGAAAAAAAGAAATGATAAAGATCTTAAGTCGAAGAAGTTGAAGAAGAAGAAGAAGAAGAAGAAGAAGAAGAAACAGAAACAGAAGAGCAATAATGTTCTTACATCAGATATAATAAACAACAACCATCATCCAGTTGTTCAATATGCAAATACTACAAGTACAATAGCTAATCAATGGGAACAAGAAATTGAAGTTATAATTAACATGCCAATTGTGAACGAAGAAAAAATCTTATGTTACGTTCAAGTATATGATGAAGAGGTGAAAACAAAATATTTTAAAAGTGTTAGTAGAAATTTATTATCCATTTATCCACAATGGCAATATATTTTTGAACAACAATACAATAAAAATCGGCAAAATTATGGTAATAACAATATATTGTCTGAAAATTTCTATAATCATCGCACACGAACATTTATTAATTATGTTGATGTATATGATATGCGATGTAAGGATCAATATTATCAATTAGTTAAAAGTAATATGTTTAAGAAATTTCCACAATGGCGATCTGTCTTTAGTGCTAATGTATCATTTAGTGTTAGAAAAAAACAATTAGCGTTAGAAAAGTATAAACGAGAATTTAATTCATTTTGGCAAGATGATGAAAGTGATGTTAAACATCGTGAAATTACAACTAGTATGGTCAAACGTTCTGATACCCATAATAAAAGTATAACGGGGGAACTTATTACTGATACTAGTACCAGTATAAAAATGACAGATTATAAAAAAGAATTTAAATTGTTTTGGGAAACCACTGATGAATCAAATACTAGCGCAAATGAGGAAAATGTCTTCAAAAAAGTGAAGAAATATCAAACACGTGCTACTTATAACTTGAAAACAAATGCTGTTGCTGATAGCTTTCAAACAACCACCTTGTATGTTATTTTGTTATTAATTTGCTTCTTTGTTTCACCGGTAAAATTTAGCAGAAATGTGGATGATAGTTTATTTGATATACTGTTACATAATCAAAACGGTATTAAATATGAGGCAATGCAAGAAAAGCTCGAAGTACTGAATTCGATCGAACCCGTTCAATTAGTATCTCACGTAAATCAAAAAAAAATTTCAAATAATAAAGAACCTTTGCAACAAACAACAACAACAACAGCATCTGACAGGCCAAAAATAGGAAGTACAAATATTGCATTAAAAAAACAATCGATGGATTTAAATAAACCATATACAAAAATAATGCCAATAAAACTTACGCCATATCCATCATCATCGAAATTTTATTTAAAATATGGTATTGTTGTGGAAACAAATGCTAAGAACATAGTAATTAATAATAATATTGAGAAGAAAATCTCCTTGCTTTCGCCACGTGATTATCCCAGTATTTCAAGCAACACCGATACTTTCGATATTAAAATAACAAAAGCTAATGTCAATGCTAAGAACATAGTATTTAATAATAATATTGAGAAGAAAATCTCCTTGCTTTCGCCACGTGATTATCCCAGTATTTCAAGCAACACCGATACTTTCGATATTAAAATAACAAAAGCTAATGTCAAAACAAATTATTTCGATATGCATAAGCCAAGAAAAATGACAAAACAAAATTTCGAGTTGAATAAAATTATTAATTTGTCCACTGTATCAAGAATTACAATGAAAAATACAGGTGGTAAGGAAAGTACAACGACATTGAAAACAACAGCAACAAAACCAATGTTAAATATGAAACAAACAAGCAAAATGAAAACTAGAAATAAAAGTAAAAAAGTAATGCTTCAATTCTCTTCCAATTTGATAGCACATACAATAATACAATCAAATATAATTTTCAGTTTTCAAGTCCATACAATGGCATACATTGAAAAGTATTCCAAAATTTGCGTGTTTGTAGAGGATGTGAATGATATCGGTACCAGCGTCAGGCGTTGTAAAACTCCAATTCATAATAATTCGGATTTAGCAAAACAAATCCATATTTCTGAATTTAAATTGAAGTTTTCAATCGCTGGTATATATAATATGAAAGCACTTTTATTGCATCCAAGAAACGGGAAACTGGGTGAAATCAGTTTGAATAATGTCAATGTACGTGGTGATACTAATCCTAAATATAATTCTGGTACATATGCTTCATTTGTGTAAAATCTTTTGTTTTTTATATCGTTTTAAATAAATTAATATATAAAAATATTATTTTAAATATATTAATAAAATAAAATAACACTGGCCATAATAGGATTGCGCATATTTTCCATCAAATTTCGTCATTTTCAGCTTTTCCTACCTAAATTTTAATAATTCATTGTTATGATGATGGATTTTTCATTTCATTACATGAAAACAAACGAAAAACATTGAAAATACCTTTTTAAACTTAGGCTCCACTAGTATACCATTTTTCCTATCAATTGGCAAAATAATTTTGACATTTCACGTTTTCAGAAATTAGGGATAGCAGAATTTCTGGCATCAAATTTTTACATTAA
>JACKZZ010012930.1_pt1 | contig 32075 bp, 31 predicted proteins | sample 8027871 | NCBI WGS metagenome assembly JACKZZ01 (sample SAMN15724774, study PRJNA655200) | protist metagenome | isolation source: fluorescence activated cell sorting (FACS) single amplified genomes of... | place: USA: West Boothbay Harbor, Gulf of Maine | collected 2000-07-19
GTCTCGACTTTTTTTTTGTTAGAAGTGTCATTGATATTATTCTGCTCAGTGTTCAGAGATCCTTCACTTTTTTCTGCTCAGCGTTCTTCGGGATTTTAAACTCTCAGGATTTTTTTTCAAGAACACAATTATTTCTATTTATTAGCTTTTAGCTATTAGCTCAGTTCGATTCTAAGATAAATCTTAGCCCTTGCGAAATTTTTTTTTACTTCGTCTAATAGACTTCACATGTATTTATTACAGTATTATAAATTAGGCGAATTTTAATTTTTAATTGGGTGATGCTACAGTAGTGAACTGTAGCAGGCTTTGAATCTGTTTAATCACAGATTCTCAAAATATTCATATTGAATATTTTTCATTAGTATATTAATAATAGCCTTATCTTTAACATACTGTGGCTACGTATTGGAAATCTATTATAACTTAAGATATTAATTACTCATTATATATTTAACTATTAGACTTTCTAATATTCAATCATTAAATATTAAATAATAAAAATTGTCTGTACTATTACATATATTCTAATAGTAAATTATTTTATTAGTCAATTAGATTAAATAATATACCAGATTAATACTGTAGTCTATTTTACATGACTTATTAATATCTCTACTACCTTTGCCATTTGTTGTCCCTTGCAGTCTTCATCAAAGAATCCGGGACTTGTTGTCCCGACTTCAGCATCGTTTGAACCACTGTGTCGGTGTACCATCTGGGATTTTATTTTTTTAAATTATTTAATAATAATTAGTAAAATTAACTTTAAAGTTTTAAAAAGTTGTTGGTGCATTTGTATAGCCCTCATAATATCTGGTTTGCCAGTGGTCATATCACTATGATTTCTCATGATTTCCATACGCCAAAATGTGTTGTCAGTCTGTTCTTACATTAAAGTTTTAAGTATTTCTAATCAGTATTTTCTATTGCACTGATTTGCCACACATCTATTATATCGATTATAATTTATTACAGAGAGAGTGCAGGTACATGTACTATATTAATAAGTATATAATTATTAATTTGAGATAATACAGATTCATATTAATAATTAATGATAATACAGTTCCTTTTCGTCGATAAACGTGTACGCCTCGCCCTTCTGTCCGGCCCTGCCCGTTCGTCCGATCCGATGGGTGTGGGTTTCGCGGCTGTCCGCGGGGTCATAGTTCACCACTATTGTTACCTGATTTTTTTTTTTTTTTGCATAAAAAAAGTGTCCGTCACACGAAAGGTAAGCCTAAAAAAAGAGCTTTTTCAAAGCACAAGAAAGAGCCATTGCTTCATATACTATTAATTTAAGCAGAGTGTCCAAAATAATATTACGTTTTTGATATCCAGGCCCCTGCTCGCCACGTCTGTGGCGAACATTATTCTGGAGTCTCCCTTCTGAAAGCTGCGCAAATTCCACTCCCTATTTCTCTGGTCCAGATCTCCGTGCAGCTCCGTGGCCGGGACTTGGTGCTTGTCGGTCATGGCTTGAGCCATCTCGCCGCACTTGCGCTTGCTCTTGCAGAACACGAGCATCTTGAAGTCATCAGACGTCCACGCTCCGTCCTTCCAGTGATCATACGCCAGGTCTTTCAGCCTCTGGGTCTTGTCGTAGTCACTCTTGGTGAAGGTGACGTGCTGGAAGATGTCTTTGTTGCCCGTGAGTTGGTCGAGAGAGCCCACCTGGAGGTGTAAAGCGTCGGCGTAGCACAGCGTTTTAGCTAACGCTTGAATACTCTTGGGGAAGGTGGCTGAAAAAAGCAGGGACTGCCGCTCCTTGCTGGTGCACATCAAAATCTCCCTCAATTCCAGCTCAAAACCCATGTCCAACATACGGTCGCATTCGTCCAGAACAAGGAACTCGCACAGACCCAAATCGCACTCCCGTTTCTCCAAAAAGTCCAGGAGACGACCTTTAGTTAATAGTGAGTTTAAAAATGAATTTAAGGGATCTGAAGGGAGAGTCTTAGTCTAGTATTACTAGACTAAGACTCTCCCTTCAGATCTTTAAAACAAAATAATCTTTATTATTAAGTTTCGGTTTAATAAGTGTTTTAAAGTTCTAAGATGCTTGTTGGACATATATTATGCCAAGACGTTCTCTCACGACTGTTCTCATCGCAAGTCGCGTTCAAATATTGTCGTCTCAGTGCGCAATTTCATTTCCTTAATGGTTCAAGTTTCAATCCCCTATGAAATGTTGTTTTGGTCCATGCCCCCCTTTTACTCTCTGTGGTATGCTAATAGCCTATGAATTTTCAATCACGCTAATAAAATACTCGCAGGACGAGACAAGTGAATACGGTTTAGAACGCTAGTTCCTGGTGCGGGCTAGTGTGGCGTAATAAATAGCGTAAGATTAAGATCGTATTTCTTACCGTGTTCTTAGATGATGAGTGCCACAATGGTCTAATATATTAACAATAATAGTACTATATATTATACCAGGACATGCCACCACAACGTGGGGTCTGCTCTGCATCATGTAGGCTTGGTTTTTGCGGTTCTCACTTCCTCCGTAGGCCACCGCAGTCCTTATGCCTGCCGGCTTCCCGAATTTGACGGCCTCATCGAAGATCTGATTGCAGAGCTCTCGGGTGGGCGCCAACACCAAAACGTGCGGGTGGTGCGGCCGCTTGCCGTGATTAAAGTCCTCGTCCTTTAGTTTGCAGGACAGAAAAGCGGGAATCAAAAAGGCCAGCGTCTTGCCGCTGCCAGTTTTAGCCACCCCGATGACGTCCTCCTTCTGCATCAACGCGGGCCAAACACAGGCCTGAATGGTGGTGGGGCGGGGAAAACTGGCGATCGTGCCATCGGTCATGAAGGCCAAAAGCGCCGGAGGGATGCCCTGCTCACACTTCTCCCAAGTGTCCCACATCTCCAACTTGAACTTCTGACCCCTGTGCGCCTCCGAGAGGACCTTTTTTTTTCTTTTTTAAGTGTGAGCATACTTTATTCTGGCCTTCAACTCCCTCATAGTGGTAAGCGACGCGAGCGAGTTTGTGACATTAAGAATTCTTCGGACTGTAATTACATAATAAGAATTCGTATTGTAATTTAAATTTATCACTTTTTAATATTACGTAGAAAACACGCGATTCTGATCACATGTTTCAAATATGGCCGGCGATAATATCTGGAACTTTTTTTAGAGTCAAACAGCCGTCGCCTAATATCAAACAGACATTAACTTTAAAACGGTGAATCATCTACTCTCTGAGAACTATGATAAACTAAATAAGATTGTAGTCTAGCTTGTCTTTGGCGAAAGAAATGGAGCTATGTAGGATCGCATGGACAGCAGCAAACCGACACAGAGACAGGCACGAAGTGATTGATCTAACCACCCTAGACTAAAAATTACAAGCGTTTGTGAATGTGCTTTTGAGAGAGAGAGAGAGAGAGAGAGAGTACAAGAAGAGGTGTAGAGCCGGAGGCTTGGCTGGCGCCGGGTTTCTTTTAAGATCGTCAGATAGGTTTGCGAAGTGAAATTTCAACAAAGCTGTAGACGGGAAGGCTTTATAAAGTGTATGAAGATATTCTAGAATGAGTTTTGGATTGAAATAGGACGATATAATATTTATTTATCTAATAAATGAAGTTTAATATCAACAAAAATCTAAGAGCGGCATAATTATTAATTAATATAAACTTACTCTAAGAAATTAATAAAAACAAGTAAAACTAGTACATGCACTTCGTCGCTGCAGGCCACAGTGCTGTCGAAATAAGTGCCGTCCTTTTCTTGTAGCTGCGTCACATCTACAACGGCCTCATTATCCAGCGATATGTCGCGTTCCCAGTATTGCATTTCCTTCCCGCAGTTTCGCATCACATTCCCTTTTTTATTTTCGTCTGCGTAGCTCTTTGATTTCCCCCCTCCTGACGACCACCCGTTGCTGTTATCTTTAGGGTCTGCATTCTCGCCCCACCTATCACCATCACCTCTGTCACCACCGCTGTCGTCGTCGTCTTTCTTAGAGTTCTTGTCTTCAGAATCATTCCAGTCGTTTTTTTTCCAGTTCGACCAGTCACTCCAGCCCCCTCCCTGCCCTCCTGCGTCCTTCTTTTCCTCCGCTTCTTCCGTCTTTTTCCAGTCGTTTGAGTACCAGTCAGACATCTCCTGCTTATATATATAAATCTATACTATTAGTTTAAATTAAGTTTAACAGTTATAATATTTAACTAGTTAAACTTTAATTTGATAATTACTGTGCTAATAGTAGCGCTAGCAGCTATTAAAAAATCATATAATAGTCTAATATAGCGGCTAATAAACTGGGTCAAACAGCCTAGAGGCAGTACTGGTATTTGCACACCTGATATTAGTATACTGTATTGAAATTGCAATGTTGAGCCTGTCAATGAATGGTGACCAATCATTATTAAATCTACGGGGAGTATTAATTAATAATTACACACTTTTTGGGTGTTGCCGGCATATGACATTAGTATTACGCGGCCCGGGTTTGTTGACATTAATTAACTTTAAGAATTCGTACTAATACTGAGATATAGCACTATTTTTTAAAGACAAGCAGCGGCCGCTTGATATCAAACAGCACAACACGTAGAATATTAATATATGCGAGCACAATCACGTCAAACATAGTTTTTTTCTTTTTTATAGAAATTCGCTTTTCTTTCGCCACGCTAATACAAATAAATTATTAACCACTGCCAGTGTCCTAATATAAAATAAGCGGCGCTCGCAAGGACGATAAGCGCCCAGAGATGGGCACAAAAGTAGTGTTAAATCCGGGAATAAATGTGTACCAGCGAGCATATGTATGTTCTCAGAAAATCGAATTTCCAATTCGAATATTATACATTTAAATACTAGTTACTAGCAATTATAAATATTTATTTTTAATCTTCAGAAATTTAATGTGAATAATATTAACTACGTGGAATTATTATAAATAATCAGCGATAATTGCCTCCAAAGAGATCTGGACCTGGCATTAATGAACCAAGTTCTAGAAAGTCTATAATAATTAAATAATTCTACATAGAAATATTTAATATAATTAGATATAAATACTTTATTAAGTTAAACTCAACGTCGTGTAATACGGCCTATTAATTTTTAAAATTTAATCACTGATTCTACAACTATGATGAGTCCAGCACTTTCTTTCTCATCCTCTGTTGCAGCGTAGACTTGTTCTCGCGACTTCTCAGCACCAGGCCCTCCTGCTCCAGACGTTCACCTATTTCCAGCAATCCCACGTTGTCCTGAGACCCCACCACCCGCAACGGCGTCCGAGTTGCAGTAGTAGCACGTCTCGAAGAAGTAATAGTTGGACCTGGACCATTGAGTAAATTATTACTACTGTTACTACTACTCTTCCTCATAATGTTCATCTCTTCTCTGAACTCTGTCTTTCGCCTCAGGAGGTTTAGTTGCTCTTCTTGCAGAGCGCCAAAGAACTCAGTTGTTGTTGTGCCATTAATATTGGTATTGCCAGGGCTATTTTCTTCAACCAGCTCTTCGAAAAAGTTATTAATATTATTAGAGGAAGAAGAGGAAACCGGCCCGGGCTCCATCTCAGAAGATTCATCTAGTACGTGCACTTGGGTTAATAAGACAGTCTCAGCAGAAGACTGATGATGCTCTGACGGCGGTCCTAGTAGATGAGATTCATTAGATTTATCTGAAGTCTTAATATTAATAAGATTTAAAGATTCTGGGGCTGATTTTTTGCGGAGAAAACTCACCTGATCGAGCCGACTAGCAGGCCTGTAACTCTGCTTAGCCTTTAGTAATGGAGCCGTTTCAGATAATTCCTCAAAAAATTCTTCGTCAGAAGAAGAAAGTCTTGCACCCGTTACATTCAAATTGTAACTACTACTAGTATTACATATATTATTTGTATTTAAATTAATATTAACTTTCTGAATCTCTTCAGAAGAACGCTGAGACTGAGAGCGCTGCTTCTCTTCGTCCTTCTTTTCCTGGATGACGCACCCCACTATCTGGATGATCCAGACGATGAATATGTTGCCCACGATGGAGGTAAAAATGAAAAAAAAGCAGACCTGGAACATGAGGCCGTAGCGGATCGAGGTTACTGGCAATTGTAACCTGTTTTTGTGCTCCTTGGTCTGGCCCAGTAACCCCTCGCTTATGTAGGGCAACACTAAATTTTCGTTCAAAAACTCTAGTAAGAGGCAGAAAAATTTGGGCCCCTCGTAACTCACGTCCATGGCCTCGGTTATGGAGGGGTCAGTGGTGTTCACCCAGATCTGGAAGCAGTTGAGGAGGCTGAGAAAGAGGTCGTTGAAATTGAGCACGGAGAGCGACGTCTGCGAAGCCCCAGAGATACGGGAGATCGTGTGAACTGAGGCGTCGAATTTTAATTGTTGACTTTGAAAACTACTAGTTGGGTGCAGAGCACCCGCCTCTTTTAGCCTAGTGTTCACCTCTGGATCTAGCAGTCCGCTGAACTCCGGAGTTCTAAAGTTGGTGTGCCTTCCCAGATCGGTGCCGCCCCACACTGCCGTGCCCACGCTGGCGAAGGTGAAGAGAGTGACAAAAAGCAGCGCCACAACGTCCTCGCAGGCCGAGTACAGGTCTTCCACGGCCGTGAAGATCATGCGATAGGAAGACGTTTTTTTGAGGAGTTGGATCAACTTCAGCACTCTTAGGAGGTTCAGAAAACGAGAGATGCGGAGGAACGTTAAGACCTGGTCACCGTCCTCCTGGTCATTAGTAGACACGCCCACCAGCTTCAATAGCCACTCCGCTTCGTCGTCTATCATGGCCGCGATTAAAAGCAGCCAACTGGTCAAAAAGTCGAAGCGGTTGCTGTCTCCCGCCACTCCACTTGAGTACCAGTACTCTGCCCAGCTCAGCGTGCTGATTTTTAGTAGGGTTTCGGACACATAGATCAAACTAAAGCACAGCTCCAAATCCGCGAACGTGGCGTGCCGTTCGCGCCGAAACACTGCGTCCTCAGAGTGGTGGTGCCGTTCATGTAGGTCCTCGGCCACCACGATCAGAGAGTTGAAGGCCAGGATAAAGTACATCACGTTGGAGAGACGGCCGGACAGCACCCAATACTGCTGTATAGACTTCAAGCAAAAGAAGAGGCGCCGAGCTAAAGGCTGAAAAAAACACTTGTGCAGAGTCTTGGAAGTTAACTTTAGACAAGAATTAGAACTAGAATTTGAACTTGAACTCGAACTTCTTAAGTTTTGTTGTTGTGTAGCCACCGAACCCTGTGTGGCCACCGAATTGCTTTTCGATAGGTCATCCCTGGTCAACGAGGCGCGTCGTCTATAGTTATTATTATTATTGTTCTTTTGGTCCTCCTCATTATGATTTGACATATTTAACTTTAAATTCGCAGACTCTTTTACTAAATCTTGAGCCTCAGAAGACTCAAGACTTGTCAAGTCTTCTTCCTCAATCTTCACCAGTCCTCCCACGCCCTCCAAAAATCCCATGAGTCGTGAGTCTTGTCGCGTGACCCATATGTTGCTCTGCAGCACCTCGCAGACTTGGAACCACTCATCCTTGTCCACGTAGCCGTTGCAGTCGGAATCGAGCAGCGTGAACACCAGATCGATATACGTCCCGCGCACCTTCTCGAAGTTGTACGGCATCGAATTGATGGACCGCACCAAGCGGCGCAGGGACGGAAGCGTCACGCCGTAGATTTTTTCCTCCTCCTCCGACTGAGTCTCAGGCTTACCAGAATGGCAATGCTGTAATGACTCATTTATTAACTGTCTTCTAGACTGATGACTGAGGTTCAGGTTGTCCTGGGCGTTCGACGATAGACTCTGACTGATGCTTTTCGTGCTGTTTAGAAGACTAAGACTTAGACCTTCCGAATGTAAATTAAAATCTTTGCTCTGCTGCGGCCCTAACGAGGCTATATTATAATTACATATATTCATCTGAGACCGATTATCATTCTCATTCTCATTATAATTATTAGATTCAGACATGTTTAAATTATTTAAATTATTATTATTATTATTATTAATATTATTGGCATTTTTAATATGCTGGAGCGTGGCTATCTCTCCGAATGCCGCCTGTAGCGCCTGTTTTCTCTTTTCTTGATAATCCACGTACTGCGCCTTCATGGAGTCTGAGTACTCCGACATCACCGTCGCCAATAGGAATTGCATCAAAATAGTGCACAACAAGACCATCGTGACCACGTGAAGCCACGCAGACCACCGCAGAGCGTAGAACTCGTCCAGCATCTCCCCAGGAAAGCTCCCTGTGGTCGCCATGCTCCAGAAGCTAAAAGCTCCGCTACACAAAGCGCCCCCTCCGAAGAGTTTTTGTGTTCCCCTATCCACACCCACTGCGTCTAATAGTACCAAGTGCACCCAAGAGAAGAAAAAGCAGAGAGAAATAAAGACGGACATGATGTCTAGGTTTGTCCTTAAAGAATGCGACGCCGCCGGGATCAGTTTTGCCAGTGTGGGCGACGCGATCATGATGCCGGCCCTAGATAACAGGTGCAGACGGGCGGGTAGGGGAAAAAAATCGCGCCTTTTTAGGAGAAGAGCGAGGAGAAAGATGAGAGTTTCAATTAAACTGTAAAAACAGCAGATCAGCTCCACTCGATGAAAGCAACACTCCTTCTCACACAGATCCAGATAAGCCTGCTTATTATTTGGCTTCTTTAATACAGTGTCATTGACTGTAGGCAAAGGAACTCCCGTTACTGTTACAAAAGGAGGAATATTATTTTCCTTTTCCTGACTCTCAGTCTGTTTAGATATTAAATTTCCATCATCTTCCAAAATCTCTTCTTCCTCTGTCACAATAATATTATTGTCATTGACATCAGCCGACTTTTGAAATAAATCTTCTGAATAAAATTTTCCTTCTCCTTCTGGACTATTAGTATTAGTATTTAAAGTATTAGTATTAAGACTGCTGTTTAAACTCTCCTGAGTCAGATCCTCTGGCTCCAAATTTATTTTCTGATTCTGAATCTGATTTAGTCTGGCCCTCCTTCGTCTGCGTAGGGTGTTCGAGTGGTTCACGTCTCTCACAATGGCCTCCGCAGCGCTGCGGTAGCCCAGATTCGTGGGCATAAAAGCGATCTGATGGGGCAAATGCTCGTTCCCGCGCACCTTGTTTGCTCGCTTCTGGTGCAACATGTACTTCCTTTCCGCGGGTAAGTTGTTTTTGGCCTCAGGAGGGCCTGAAAAACAATATTCCTCAGGCTGAACTGAGGTAGCGATCGACGCGCCACTATCTTCTTCTTCCTTTTCCAGGCTTTCCGGAGAGAAGTGGCTGAGGTAGCGATCGCGCCAATAGGCCTTGCTGAGCACGAAGAGGACCACGACTATTTCGAACACACAGCTCAGAAGAGGGTTGAGAAGAGGCACATTCGACATCACCTGGTCCGTGTCGCAAATTGATCCTTCAGTCTGTTGTTGCATCAAAAACAACTGCCCCTTGTGAAAGAGCGACTGAAATATGAGACCCGATTTCATCTCGAAGGGCAGAGAATGATCTGAGCTGTTGTTATTAATATTAATATTGATGCCACTGCTGCTGTCCGAATCACCACCATCTCCACTTAAACTCTTCTTCGTAGGGGAATAATGAAGACACCAACTCGGGACCTCGAAAAAACTCTGCAAAAGCAGCGCCCCAAAAACGAGTCGAAACCATTTACGGTGCCCACGATAGTTCTGGTAGGCGCTCCACGCGGCGTGGGAAGAAGGATACCTGAAAAAAAATAGGATGTTTAAATATATTCGTCTTTTAAGACTTTTGGAGTCGTTGAATCGACAAAGAGACCATTAAATCGGTCAAGCAAGACTAATTCTATTAATACTGTTTCGTAATATATGAGTTCAAAACGTTTAAAGTTTCCTTCGTTAATATTGGAAATGATTCAACAATTAATATAACTACTGGTTCAGGAGGCTCATCGAATAAGTCAATGACTAAATATAGCTGCTTCTGCAAAGAAACAACACGCAATAAGGGTAGGGTGAGTGAGATGGTGGCGCAGGGGTTGCAAAAAGTTTCCTGGGTTGACGGAGTTCACCTTGACTTCCTTTTCAAAACAAACGGGTCAACCCGATTTTTGTCCATTTTTTTTCACAAGATTTCGATTGGGTCTCGAAGAACTCCTCCCTAGGAGTTTGGAAGTAGATCTGCTATTTCGGACAGCCTATGCCGCAACGTTACGGAAGAATTTGGCAGCACAGGTGGCGCTCTTTCTTGACGAGCTATTAGTAAGCTATAACTATGGCTATTTAAATATCGGCGGCTCGGGTTCGGTTTGGATTTGGGATCCTGGCACTGCCACTGTGAGGATACTTGGCTCTGGTTGATTACGAAATTTAAATCCTGATTACCGACTTAAGCTACTCAATGTGTCTAATCTTCTTCCCGACGACTGGCATTTGCTCAGTGGGGAGTACAGTGACGATAATTTAAATCCTACTGCACCCTCTGATTCCACCTGGGAGTTACTAGTGGAAAACATTGAGCAAAGTAAAAATGCTATGCGAGCCGGAACTAAGGGCAGCTCAACGTCGACTCCAAGGCGAAGCACTTTTCAAGAAACTCAGCTTGGAGGATTACCTACTCTCCGTAGGACGCAGTCTACGCCTGCTAAGAGCCTGGACGTGAGGAAACACAGTGACATTTCTTGGTGGACTATTATTTTACGTCGTTTTTTTAAGCAACCAAGTGGGAAACCAACTGCCTATGTGCTGGTCGTCTCCGCTGAGTCCCTGGAGAACTGGGCGTCCCAGGACGCAAACATACAGAGGTGGGTGGACTGCGTGCAGAGCTGCCGCGCCGCGTGCTGTGGCGTGGCAACAGGGGGGCAGAAGTTCATCATTGCGAAAAGCTACCTGGACCATTCGCCGCTCGCGGGCTCTTAAGACCCTGACTAGCCGCTGCAAAAGCAGATATCCCTGAAGCTCAACTCAAAACACGCACACAGGAGGAGGCAGTGCAAAGAAGTTGATATGCGCTGAGTGGCTGAAGGGAAGGTGCCCCAACAAAGACTGCAAGCATAATCATCGTGGCGACTTGCAACAGATCTCGTTCGCGAACAGTTTCAAAAAGTTAGGGACGTCAGCTCTTCGGATACATTATTACTTGTTTAAACATAGTCGCTTAAGTATGAAGTTATAATGTTTGAAGTCAGAAAATTTTTCTACGCCCAAGAGAAGAGCATGAAAACTGCTTCGGGCTCGGTGGCGAAAGTGCTGGGGTCTGTCACGTCCATGACGTACTGGGTTTGTTCGCTTCTTTTGCAAAACCCTACCGTTTTGGAACAGTTCTATACTCAGTGCACCGCCTTCATTGCTGATTATATGAAGAAATGCTGTAAGGGCGGGTGCACCAAGATCCACCGGGACATGGCTGAGCTCTATGCAACCAATTGGTTGTCGAGGGAACTCCGTGAAAAATACGAGAATATCAAGGAAGATCCTACACAATTTGTCGGTATCCTCGCGATCAAAGGATGTACATTGGCTGCTAACTTCAGTCACAGCGAGGCCGAAGATGTGCGACGCCGTGTGCAAGCGCGGACCGATCCGGCTTTTGCGTCCAAACGCTCGATCGAGTACACGATGCTGGTTGCGAACACGCCAGCGTTGAAACAGAAGAAGTTGCGCTGAGCAACTTCTGATTTTGACATATTGTAGAGCGCGGGCTTTATAATTTTAATAAAAGTTTCGCACTCGAAAAATATAAGTGAGATGCGTGCCGAGTCGAACGCGAAGGAGAAGGTTTTTTTCGTGCCGATTTGCAGATTGCAGAGGCTCGAACAGCCAACCAGAAACAAGAGAGAAACCTGAGGAGCCGCGTTCGTCTGTCGTCATAATTTAGGACCCGCAGAAACATCGCCGGATATTTACGTTTGGGGAAAGGGAACCTGGAAGAAGTTGTTGAAGCACTGATCCTTGGTCCGGAGGGCTCCCGGAAATTCTGTCAGATCAGTGAACAAACACTTCGACACTCCAAAAAGTAGTTGGAGGTGTATGTCATGCAAAAAGGAACTCGATTCTGGTTCCTATAGTAGTACTCAGAAAAAGAAAAAAGCCGGTGAAAGAACTTGTATAATTTTATTTGTATTGATACAGGATGGGAACGCCTGCGATGACCCCATGGACTAACTCCCGACTTTTCTTTGGTTATTCGACGATGCACAATGGAATGAGGGCCCCCAGAGCTCAACGGGGAACCTCTCCTAATCGGACAAGTTTTCGGCGGTGAACCCCTCTCTTTATAGGCTCTATTTTAAAACTAATAGCCGAAAAAAGCATGAATAACAGTATTTAAACTATGCCGAAGTAGTCAATGAATATTAAACGAAACTCAGAATAATAATAATTTAATAAATTGGTAGGAGTTACGGTCAGATTCGCCCGAGGGAATCTCTCCTCCCTTTACCTGTTCTCCAACGTGTTGAAGTCCGATTTTTTCGTGCGATCGGCAGTTGCGGTCGCCGGTTTCGGCTGCACTTACAGGCGGACTCGGATAAGTAACTGGAGTTTTAGGTAGGCTCGGCGCTGCTTGCTGACGAGATTTCTCTTCCGAGGATAAAGAAACAAGGGTGCGCCCTTGCCCCTTGGCCGACTGGCCGGGGCAGCACGAAAAGAAGATCCCCTTCAAAAAAAGTTTTTACCGTTCCCTTCAAATCCGCTTACACCACGCATGCCGTTTTTCTTGGTTTTTCGGCCGTGTGTCTGCGGGTTAGCGACAAGAAGTACTGACAGTCAAACTTTTTCGTCTTTGGTCTGTTCTAGGCGTTATATAGGCTGAGAACATGCACGTCGCAGAGATCTCTTTGCTGTTTCCGGCGGCGGAGCTTATCCTTGTCGCGAAACAGTGTGTTTGGGTGGTTCGTCGCCCGGTTTTGACATTCGACACCGAGTGCCAAGTCAGTTTTTACGACGCCGGGGCGACCACTGAGAGTACAGTTTTGGCACGCCTCCCCAGCCCGATGATTCTCCAATTGAAGGTAGCCCTAGGAAAAGACCTACATTTATATCCTACGAGAGCGAATCCTTATTGCTATATTGACTCGGGAGCAAACCCGTCGCCTAGTCACATACAGCCAGTCACCCACGTTGTAACCTAATCATGAATGGTTTCGAGCAAAAATGTTTGGAGGAGTCCAAGTGGAGATGATAATATTTGTCCGCCTCAGACCGTCATTACTCTCACACCATGAAGGCATCTACCATTACTCGGGACACACCCAACCTGCTGCGATAGCAAAATATATTGAGTTGCTGAAGAAGGAGGTAATTGCATAACGAAATATAGTACTAATGGCATTGGATAGAGCTAAAATTTTCTTAGAATGAAAAAAAGGCTAGGCCAAAGTTCTAGGTCTAGAGGTCGAATTTCTAGAGCAGTTCGCCGCACTTAACAAAGCCAGAACAAAGAGACGGAGCTTCGTGGTCGCGCTGGTAACCGAGGTCTACCGCGGGCTCACATCACGTCGCGTACTTGCGCTACAAAAAGATCTCATTCACGCGCTTATTACTTAGGTTTTTCTGAAGGACTCCTTGACCGCGATAGTCCATATGCGGAATTTATATTTACAGACCAGGTAGCTGTGGCGACCCTCTCTTTATAAGGCTAAGCTCTATTTTAAAACTAATAGCCGAAAAAAGCATTGATAATATTATGCCGAAGTAGTCAACGAATATTAAACGAAACTGCTGTCAGAATAATAATAATAATAATTTAAAATTAGTACTCCGGCAAGTAGCTCCCTTCCTCGGCGTGCGCAATGCGCCACGCGACTCGGTCATAGGTGGTGTGTCTGGCCTTTTCAGGAATGGAAGAAGACATTGACAACCCTCTCTTGGGGCAACAATTTATTTTCCGCCTTTTTATACTGGCTTTCAGACGGCTCACCGCCGTGTCAACCATAGTGGTACTACTACTTTTCTTCATCCCTAGTAGATTATTATTATTACCCTGAGGATTGAACAGAGTCTGCGTTTCTTTTTTAGGGGGAATAGTGTCATCACTACTAAAACAAGTATCGGAGTCGCTATTAATCACAATATTACTCTTTTCTGGTCGAACTTCAGTAGTAAGTCTATTAAGAGCATTCTCAGTTAGGTCCTCTTCTTCTTCCTCGATATTATGGTTCTCGTCGAGCCTTTCCCCCCTTGCCATGGCAGCCAAATTGGAAGATAGGCGAGTGATATGGTCGGAGTAATCTAGCCTGGGTTCTGGGCCTTGCTCCGCTTCTGAAACGGGCCCTTGCTCATCGGCCGCAATAGATGTGAAACTGCTTGCACCCTTGGCTGTCGGGTGATAAATCATTTTTTATAAAATTTTTTATTTTTTTATTTTTCAGACTCCGACAGCCAAGGATGCAAGTAGGTTTAAATTCTCAGAACAGTGTTGATTTAAATTACAATTTATAATAAATACTAATAGTGTTGACAAGTAGAAATTTATTAAGTTTAAAATCATTAATGTACCATTGACATTGTTAAATATCAGTATCATTAATATTGTTGTAATAAGTATTAGTATTATACGACACACCTCTCTGGACACGTATTTAATTTAGAATACAGAAAAAAAAAAAGGAAAAACAAAAATAAAGAAAAAAAAAAGGCCGAACAAGCCACACGAGGAAGGGAATACAGGGGGACTTCAAATTCAACAAGAACACAACATATTTCTCGCTTTTTGCAGGGAGATATTAACGGCAGACTCGACCCCAGAGTCTTAGACTAAGTGATACCAAGAACTACTACTACATATTAATTTTCACTGCATAACAGTTTAAATAATATTAGATATTAGTTCCAACAATGACATTGTTTTGGGTGACACTGATTGACTACTTTTATCCAATCAAAGTTTGAAATGTTACGTACATATATTATACATCATTCAATCAAAATCGCAAAATAGCCTCCTCATCGCCTACGACTGCAGCAGGCCATTTATTTGTGGTCTATTTCAAAACTTAAAGTATTATAGTACTTTAAATATTATATAGTATAGTAATAAATATGTTTTTTCTATATTCTCAAATTGAAATAATTAAGCATAGTTTAAAAAAATGATTGCCTTTATTATATTTTTGAACTTTAATATTTCTTATTATAAGTAACTGTATTTACTATTAATAAACTATTAGTAATAGTATATATAAATTATATATTATGATAATAAATTATATTATAGCAATTTAATACAATGTGAATTGAGAAGAAAGTCAGTTAGCTGCTGTACTTTCTTGTCACCACGCTCCTTGTTACTCGCAGCATTTCTTCGTTGGGGCGCAAAGCCAGGCCGAATGGGAAGAGCGCCACTTTGGCCATTTTAAAATGCTGGCATCCGAAGGGAACCCCTATGATGGTGATGCAAAAGAGGCACCCAAGGAAGCAGTGAGCGATGGCCAGAAGCAAACCTACCGTGCACATCCAGACACAATTACAGCCGCAGGAACAGGCCGCTCCTACGGAGCCTCGCACAGGACGTACCACTCGGGTCCCAAAAGGCCACAGAGAGAGGCGAGCCAACTTAAAACATTGGATGCCACAAGGCAACCCCACAATCGTGATAGAGCACAGAATTGCGGGGAAGAGCCATCCCAAAAACAGAGCCCTATTTAGAATTTTAGTTAATTTAAATTAATATTGCTGCCGGTTTGACACAGTCTATGAAGCCCGGGTGTGACATTAAAAACTCTTTGTACTGAGAAAATTATTTAACGTAGAAAACGTGATTCTCTGACCACAGGTTTCAAGTGAGGCCGACTAGTATTATTATAGTTTTAATATTATTTTTTTACTTTCATCACTGTCAGCAAGTTGAACTTCTAATATAATACTAAATATATAATTAATATACCATCCCCCCAGCACTAGCCATAGTAAGTTAGCGCAGCACAGCGGCATGCAGTCCAGCAGCGATAAGCAGCCCCCCGCATCCGATCTATAGTCGCCACTGAGCACCACAATTTCCGTACTAGTAGTCTCGGTTGTGGTGGTACCTATAATAAATACTTAATATTAGCTCTAAGAAATACTTTTGATTTAGTTAAGAAAAAGGAAAAAAAAAAAGTATAATACTGGTGTATTTATTAAGGGGCGCCGAAGCAGAGCTGGTTATGGCCGAGGAGGAGGAGGAGGTTTTTTTCAAATAGGCGTTGGCGTTTTTCACGCCTTCCGGCTCCGAATCGTCGTCTGATGTGGTGGACAGCAACGCGTCGGAGGCATACTTAGGCAGAATGTAAGACTCGTAACTCTTGTGAGAAGAAGGCATAATTTGTATTAATGATTATTAATAATAAATGATTATTATAATATTAGTATTAATACTTGTTTTTAAATTTTTTTTTATTATAATAATAATTATAATTAAATAATAATAATTATACTTGTTTATTAAAATTTAATACTTAAAGAGTGACAGTAGTAGTAGTAGTACCGACGATGTTTGAACAATGACAAAAACTTTAAGTTAAAGACAGACTCAGAGCTCTCTTTTAGTAATTATAATATTAAGACACAAACAACGGATACACTGTGACTTAATATTAAATTAAAGTATTATAATAATATTCAAACAGAAGTCTTCACAGAGGCAGTATTATATAATTATATCAAACAGAGAGGCAGAGTATAATAGTCAACATAATTAATTATATTGTTATAGGACGTGGGAGCGGGTCTGCACTATTTTAATTCGGAACACATTGGAGAGCAATTCAGAGCCACAGGATAGTATAAATCCTCTATAAATTATTATAGAGCGTCGCGTGAATTAGTATTATATCAAGCTGAATAATAATTATCTTATATCATGATAATATGTGTCTATTACTTAGAATATTGCGTAATAAAGACCTATGTTAAACATAAAAGCCCTTACAACCTGTATTCAAATGTGCCACTAGGCTATGAATTACTTCACAAGGGTGAGAACGCCGTATAATATCATACTTAATTACTATATAGTCTAATCACATAATATTCCATATTCCTAATAAGTACTATTTTTACTTAAGAGCATAGCAACAATTTCAGAATTTCTAATAAATTATTACTTGAAATGTCAAATATAATTACTTAATATTAGCTAGGTTGAAACTTAGATAATAGCGAGTTTCAGTTTAAATATTATTTTAATACACACATAAAATATCAGAATTTATATTCCCATCATATTACAATTACTTCACGACATTAATCAATTGCGTATACAGAAAGTATTATCCAGGTGTTACACTGCCCAATAGACGTACAAGTGTTGCTGTGATGCTGTGATTCAAATAATAATTAAGTTCCTATATATTAGTAATACTGTTAAATACATAAACAAATTTTCCCAATTCTAATTTATAATTATCCAAAGTAATTTAATAATAATGGATTATTTAATAATCCAAATATCAATAAAGAAATGAACTATGAAAGAGCCTTATGTATCTGTTCCAGTCTTTCGCCACCGGTGACCTCCGGCCATCGTGACATGAGGGTTTGCAGGCACTGACGGCACCCCAGCTTCGACTCAGTCGAGCTCGCCGATTTTAGGGCAGTCTGGGAGAGAGAGAGAGAGATTATTAGTACTAATATTAAAAGTATTAACCTATGAGAGGACGTTGACCCCGCATTTCGTCTCCGCAGCGAAGGCAAGGATTGACTCTGCGGAGACTGACACCAGAGCATTACTTACGGTTATCAAGGGCTCATCAACTTCCGCCCGTGCTGGGGCCTCATCACTGGGACAAGTTGCTGGTCATCCCACCGTCGAAATTGATACTGCAATGGGTCATTAAGTATGTCGACTTAAATGCCAAGGGCGAAGCCAAGTTGATGGATGTTATTACCTCTGCTGTCTCTGTTGGCGCTGCGGGAGACGCCATCCAGAAAGACTTCTCGTTATCAGTCCTGCGCCTCGTCAAAGAAGTTGCCACTGAATCGAGGCTGACGCAAGTGGAAAAGGCAACCAAGCAAGCTCAAGTATCGAGCAGCTTAATAAAGCCCGAGAGTAGATGGGTATGTACAAGTACATGCCGCGATCAGTCTATGTCTATACCGACGGCATAGTAGTAGCGCTCATCCTAGCATCGTGTAAAAAAAAACCCTAAACCTCTTCGTCTGGACTCCCTTTGCTGATGAAAGGCTCCCTACGCACCTGAGGTTGGGGCTCTCTGCCCTACTTTAGGCGGTTTCGAACTCTAAGGTTGAGAATCTGGACAAAATTGCTTTCCTGTATTCTCTGTATCATAGCTTTTCCCCCGTGTTTAAAGGTGCCCTCCCGGAAACATTCAGGGACCTATTCATTTCGGCTCCTAAGAGCGGCAAGGAGACCGCGCCTGCGAAAGGAACCGGCGTCAAGCAATCGTCACTGACTCATTACTTGCCTATAGGACCGAAAACACGTGCCACGGGTGGACCTGCAGCGGAACCTAATAAACACCACTAATTGTCAAAGTTATATGTTGGCGCAGGCGGAGATGGCAAGACTCTGTTGCTGATGTCAGAAGTCTTGCTATAACTATGTTTATAGAGGAGGGCGCTCACTCGATAGCGCTATTAAAACAGGCATTATAGCCGGTGGATGTTGAAGAGGTCGACTTAGCGCAGGACAAGCTTGGCATCATCTTGGCCTCGCACGGGGAGGAGTGCTGCTTCGAGATGGAGACGTTAACAGGGAGAACGACAAGTGGACTCACAACAAGATGAACTGTGCCATGAGCTTCTGCTTGTCCGAGCACTACTCATAGAACTGATACCGGATTATCTGCTGTTACTCTAAAACCTGACAACAGACACCTACTAAACGCCATAGAGCACGTAAAGCTCCACAGAAGACTACTCCCTGCGGAATATCTTCCCCGCCATAGAGAACGTATTAAGGAAGGAGAACATCCCCTAGCCGAGTTCTCAGAGGAGGATCGTCGAAAATACATGCCGAACTCTCTATCGACATGGGCAACAACAAAAAAAGAAGGGCCGCATTTATGGCGCTGCCATACCGACCTTCGCGCCGCGGCTGCGGCGGTTCCCAATCTTACTAGAGTCGCGGAAGTCCTCAGACGTCATTTCAAAGCTCTATTTAGAGAGGTTCGAATTCGCCTCGTCGTGGGAAATAGCGCTGACCGATAATGGGGGCAGAGTCCAACGAAAACACCGACTACACAAATTGGTATAGCGTGACATACCAAGAGGAAAGATTCCTGAATTTCCACGGATTGCGCAGTGTGGGCAACCTATAATGTCAAGCTGTGGCCATAGTGAATGGCAGTCTTTTGGTAAACAGATCGCAACGGAACTTCTGAAGAGCGTTAATAACTTTGGTGAAATCCCAGTATAATCACTTTTCGAATTTTACGCCGATGAACTCAATATAGACCCACACTACCAAGTGTTTTGGAGCCAAGGAAGAATCGTTTGGGTGGCGATTCGACAAGTAGGAATCTGAAGCAGATGATATATGGCCCGCAAGGCTAATAGCGCAAGTTGTATGCGCAAGGAACTATCCCCAGTTGCTGGACCCGCAGTGTTTGTCGGAGCCGACCTAGACGGCCGCGACGATATCGCGAGCGAGTGGGCCGCGAGACAAGCCCTGAAAGTAGTGCTCAAGGGGGCTGCCCAAATGTACGGAGGCGCCCTTGCGAACGCCGCAGAGAATCTTCGGCCACTCAAAGAAGCTATCAGATCGAGCGATGTTGTCACGCTCCCGGGGTGCGAGCCTAGTAAGCTCATGAGCGGAGCCACCCATTCGTGCTACACGCGATTAAAGAGAGCCTACAGACAGGTGCGGGGGAGCAGAGTATACATTCATCACGCGGATTTCGACTTGGCCATATTGCGATTGGAATGCGAGGCGGCTGGGATCCCTTCTCAATTGCACTTAGAAAATATAACCAACGTCATATGCGCACTGAAGCTGTCATAACAGTTGAAGAGACGTAGGAAGTTGGCGCGACATATTTCATGTGCGCCGATTGGATCTCCACGGTAAGTACTATTATTATATTGAGTAAATAAATTTACTGCAGCAGTTAGCTGGATAAACTTGCGCGTGCGGCAGTATTACACAGCGTCTTGGCATGCCTCAACGCTCTCTATGCAGTCTTATATGCAGAGACTGTCGATATTTCAAGTGCTTAAATTCGGCAACACATGCTAAGCGAAAAGCAAACAACACATGAAAAATAATATCACGTCAGACAAAAAGTTTATAGAGGAAAACAAGAGAAGGTGGGCGCTTATTAAACTTAATATAGCAGAGCAGTACAAGAAGCTCCACGAGTGGCCAACCTTCTCCGATGAGCTTGCAGAATACCCCATTGGTCCAACAGGGAGAAGGGAGACCACACTTAAAGAGGTTCGAACGCGCGCAGGGAGTAGACATGTTCTGGCAGAACAATACCCCTTGTGCAAATTTTACGTGTGGAGTGCAAGAGCGTATAATTAGAATAAAAACAATTTGAATAACACATAAGAAAAAAAATAAATAATACCATCAGGCTGTCGTATATCTTTCCAAAGACTGGTCCCTCTTTGATTTTGTCTTCCGGAATTTTTTTCAACACTTCTGCCAGTGCCTGCACCATGGACAGCTGGATTTCCTCCTTCGCGTCGTCAGACACGCCGCCGTTGGAGTCGCCGTCGGGCTGTTTTGTCTCGCCCCGCACGCCCGCCGCCAAGTCTGTTAGCAGCGTGTCCACTCGGGGGTTCAGCTGGATTAACACGCCCAGACTCTGGCCCGCACGAGAGCGAACCTCCTCAGAAGAAATGTCAGACAAGCACTTCACGTACGTGGTCTGGAGGAAGATTCAGGTTTCTTTGCCGGTTTAAAAAATTCCTTAATATCAGTTTATTAACTTAATATTATTAATCGTGGGAAAATAATAATAAACTAATTTTAATCAGACTGCTCTCTGAATTTAGTTGTCATTTATATTGACGATGCTATAATTTTTGAGACATCGGAAGAAGACTATCATTTATGACGCTGATCCTAATTAATGATAGACTATACTATACGGTGATTACCTCACTCTTAGTCTATTAAATACGTCGAGCCGAATATTAAGGAAAGTCTAGTAATAGGAAGGTGGAGGGGCCGCGGTGCGAATATAACATCAATTAATCATACTAATAATAAATATTATATATTATAAGTACCTGCAGCTGCGGCAGGAAGGGTTTGAGCGCCACGCCTCCTTTTAGTAACAGCGCCTCCAGCGTGTCGACGATGGCGAGCTTGACGGAGCTCATGAAGCGGTCGCCAACGATGCGGATTAATGGCCCGGTTATCTTCACCACGTACGGCTTCAGCGCCCCCTCCGTCGTGTGGTCCACCAGCTCACCCAACCCACGCGCTGAAATCTCGCGGATCTGGGGTGGGCAGGGGGTTGAAATTTCATGAATATATTAATATGATTAGTATGAGTCAGAGCACTGACTCTCAAGAATGAGAATAGGTCGGAGACAGTAGCTGTGAAAAGCGACGTGATGGCTGACGTCAGCCCGCAGTTGGCGGGAGCCTTTTCCTTAAAGTTTAAGAATCTGGCCAAGCGCGGGTTAGATTTAACTGCAGTCAGTGTAGTCGTGGCCTTAGACTTTGTTGAGCACTTAATACGTTTTAAAGTTTAGTGATCGGACGTGGAGGGCTGCAGGACGCGGCTCAAGCCCGGTGTTGCCTCGGACTACGCGCGGAGGCCGCAGATGCGACGCGTACTTTTCCGCGAGCACAACCTCTTCCAGTCCTCCTCTTCTTCGTCGTCGGCGGGCTTAACGGTGGTTGTAGTAGGTGCTTGCGTGCTAGTACTAGTTGTACTAGGGGTTGAATACTTAATACGTTTGCTCCGACAGGAGACCGGGTAATTACATATTATAATATATATAATTAGGTTGCGAGGGTTTACGGCGGTAGTCCTCCGAGACACCACCACAGTTTCCGTTTAGTGATCGGACGTGGAGGGCTGCAGGACGCGGCTCACTTACGGTGCCCAAGAAAAAAAAAAAAAAAAAAAAAAAAAAAAAAAAAAAAAAAGAGGCCGCAGATTGGCCTTCTATCTTTCAGAACGAAGAGAGAGCGGTGTCGACTCACTCTCTGACACTCACTCGCTTAATAGAGAAGAAGGCCATGCATGCGCAAAGAAAAAGCCCTAAACCCTATTACACTCATTAAAAAACTTCCGTACCTCCGACGACCCGAACATGAGTGAGTGTTGGTATATTGGGTACAGCGGCTCCAGGCCGTTGGGGAGCTTCAAACCGGGCAAAATTTTGCCCTTGATTTCTTCGCCGGTATTGGGATCCGAGACCTCCTTCAAAATGATGTCGCGGACATCCCTTAAGTAAGCGCCGTGGTCCTCCTTCTTGCACCTCTTCATCAAGGCGGCAAACGCAGCGAACGCAGCCTTCAACGTGTCTTCGTCCTCGTCGTTCAAAGCTATGGGGAGCAGGCTAGGCAGTACAATGTTCACCATGTGCTGAGGACCAATCTCCGTGCTCTCGAAAAACGCGCGGAACAAAATGCCTTGGGAAGAGTGTTTAATTAAGTTGTAATAGTTTGTTAAATTGGGTATTAGTGGTGATAGTCATAGCACCAAACAGTTCAGGTCGGTTGAGTCTTGAAAAATTCGCAGTTGAAATTCTGTTCTGCTAGTCTGCAGGACTTGCTGCAGTTTGGTGAGAGGGGGAATGTTATGTGTTCACATTTATGAACCCCATTATTGTCCACTATGTTATGCGGTTTTCACCCCTATTTCAACTTTCGAATGCAGGACTAGCACTATGGACACTTGTTCTCCTAATACCGGGATTTCGTAATTCATTACCGTGACTGCATATTAAAGTTGTGAATTCAAGAAGTTAATACATAATCAGTGTTCGAGATTATCATCAAGATTTAAACAGTAATACACTAATATTAATAAGCTAGGTTATAACTTATATTGGTACGCATAATACGACCTGATTTATTTAAGAAGAAAACTTAATAATAATACTGGCCGCTTCTCTTTTCCTGGCGTTTTCTCCGGGGCCCTTTTTGTCCAGGCTCTGCATCAGCTGGGTGAGCACGATGTTCACGCCGCTCAAATCCACCCGAGCCATTAGCTTCTTCGCAGCGTCGCAGCAGTCCTCTCTGTACCTTTGTCAGTTCCACCAAAAGATATAATATCATAAGTTAATTAATTAATTGCCAATACGAATTGAATGACTGCAAAAAGACGAACAGTCTGGTGAAGAGTTTAGAGAAGCACACGTTTAAGGAGTTTTTGAGGAGCGCGGCAAACGACAAGAAAATAAGAACGTGACAATAGTGCAGCAGCAAGGGGAGGAGATCGTGGACACGAAATCCGACTAACTACATTACGACGACACAAACGGTAGTAGCATCGATGAACTCGTATTAAATAATTACGATATTATTACGATAATAATTAAACATTTATTATTATTTAATTAAGTACTTTTCCTTCAATTCCGGCTGCGCGAGCGTTTTGATCATCGGCTCCAGCACTTCCGCCAAGTGTCTGTAGAAGGTGCCCGTGTCTTCCAGCATTGCAAGCGTGGCCAGCCCATGGATCTGTCCGGAGGTAACTGCTTTCGCGCCTGGCCCTCCTTCCTTCTCGAAGCCCTCGCTCACTAGTTTGTCCATAATTATTGGCAGGACCATGTTCGGCTGCTTGATCAGCAGCTGGCCCAGCCCGTCCAGGCAGTTGAGCTTGTCCTTCTTCAACTCCGTAATCAGCCACGAAATAATGGGCGTGGTGGCGTTCGCCCCAACAGACTGGAAGAGCAGAGAGATGACGGAAGAAGCAGCGTTCCTGACCGAGCCAGAGTTGTCGCAGATGGCGTGCCTTACGGCCGGGATGAGCTCAGAGATGTACTCAGTGAGCAGCTGCCGAGGCGTGTTGTTGATCAGCTCAGCCAAGCCAATGCACACGCCCTCACGAGTGCCCTCGCTACCTTAAGTTTTTAATAATATTAATAAATATTTTAAAATAAACATCATTGTGAATTTCTTCAATTTCTATTTAAATTAAATGAAGTATTTCCTCTGTTTCAATTTCTATTTGAATTCCTATTTAAAAATTCAATATTATTATAATTGAAATTCATACTACTACTACTAGTATATTAGTATATTAGTAATTAATTTAATTATATAATTATTTAGTATTAGAGTACTATCCGGACTGGTAAGACTAGAGAAGAAGATGGGCATGAGGCTTGGTAGCACTCGGTCGCCGAGTTTGGCGACCAACTCGCCGACGCAGCGACTGGCGCAGATCTGTTTGTCCCGGCTCTGCGACTGGGCCAAGAGGGTGATCAAGCGGCGCATCAAGATCGGCAAAAGCTCCCGCACCGTGCGCGGCGTGTGCTGCACCATCTGCTTCCACGCTGACGTGGCGGCTTGACGAACCTAGTTGAAATTAAAATTTGTATGGGGATTTTGATTTATTAATAATTATAATAGTTATTTTAAAGGACTGGCAATTAAGCCCTCGCAAGCCCCCAAAAGAAGGTAACGAAATCGAAAACAGAAAAACCAGTAGAGATTCCACCCCCAAAAAAGACGGAGGCGCAGATGATTTCTGAACTGAAATCGACTTCTAAAACGATAGTTCAGGATCAGCATATTTGTCGTTTTAGGCTTGACGAGCAAGCTCATTATATTAAGTTTGCTCTAAAACGCTGTGTGTTTTCTGCCAGTGGCATGAGCAACAACCCCAGACACCGCAGAAGCCACTCGCTCTACCTACTCCAAGACTGGAAGGACAACAAAGGCTCCCCGGCCTGGCCGTAATAATATTTATAAATTTAATAGTGGATTAATCTAAAACTTTATTAACGGATTGGATTCCGAACTAAATTGCAGAAAGCGCGCCGAATCGGGTAACGATTTCTGAACTAATACTAATTGCTCTTTTTTCTTTCAAGAAGTCACCAAAGAGGAACTCAAAGAGCTCCAGAAGGACGTCCAGCCAGACGATGAGGACTATAAGCAGATGATCAAGGATTCCTGGGGCACGGACGGCGAGAAACTCAATCTTTGAATTCCCTAACGAATTTAAAGACTGACTTTCCACTCTTGCACAACGAAAACGATGGACGGGGCTGAAATTCATGATCTTCGGGATTTTCATCGATCGCCAAGCAGGCAATAGGAGCACTCTAACTTTTGCAAGTCGTGTGAGTTTTTTTTCCGCGATAATGTCGCTTGCTTTGATATAAGTTTCTTAAGTGAGTATTTGCTTCAAAGCGAGGTCAGACTAGGGCTTCGGGAAACACTATTACGAACAGAAAATTAAGAGCCGCCAGCGCCAAGTCCTGGAACTAGGTGGATCCAAGACGTTCGAATTCGAAAACGTGGCCAATGAGATCAGCAGAGAAACCAGACGTTTTGATCTTCAACCTAATAAATTGAGGAAATTCAGACCTGAGAATGACGCCTCGCTCCACAGTGTCACAGCTCACTGCGTTATATGGTCTACGGCGGGATGGCTGGGCTGAGCTACGCAGATCTGTTCCTGAATGTGAGGGGCTCAAATGACACCTACGCCACATACGAAATCCTGGCGCGAGTACTCCAGGCTGCCGGCTGCAAGAGTTTTCCAACTGTCGACGAGCTCAATACGGTTCGCACGTTTCTGATCCAGCCATAGCTATCTGGATTACGGGGCCCTTGGAACCGCTATCGCGCGGGAAAATTAGAATTGGCAGAGCCCCCTTTGCCCGGCTAAGAAGCGGCGCAGAGTTAAGGCTTAGGGTCTAGATAGAGGATTTATTTAGGGTGGGTCGGAAGCTGCGGCAACGGCAACAATCTCTGTTTGCCATGGCCGCCATAAATACGCGAGGGGGTCTAATGGTAGGCGTTCGCAAAGCCGTCCTAATTCCTGAGCCGAGCGAGAACGGAGTCGTCCGGAGACCGTACAAGAACAGCGCATTTGCTGCGTCCCTCAACCTGCCGAAAACTTTCCGGGCCTCAGAGGGCCGGGTGTCCAATGCCACCGGAAGGAACGAGAAAAGCCTCAAAGCGGCGGCGGGGATAGTGCGGGGGACCATGGAGGAGAATTGAGGAATCCTGGGGAGCCAAAGTGAGAGCAGAGGAGCGCCAGAAGGGGGGGCAGAAGTTCCTGATCCATGTTTTGTGGAGCTGCGCTGTGTTGGAAAGACGGTGAGGAGGCAGATGGCAAAATTTCTAATGCTGAACAGAATCTGAAAATTAAGGAGATTGATCGTGCTTCCACTCACAAAAGCTTTTCAAGCCTCAATAGAAAATCAAAATGTTTTCAATGACAAGTCCCAATAGAAAATTGAAATCTGGATCGACAAATCAAAATTTATACTTTCAAAAGCAAAGCAGACAAAAAAAAAAAGAAAGACCGGGATAGCTACCAAACTCCCTCACTTTTCCAGATTGTCAACGCCTTTGTTCTTTCGGATTTTCTAATCGGTTCCAAAAGTATCAAATGATGAAAGTTTAACATCTCTTAGCAAACGCTGCATAGTAAATTTGATCTTTTGATTCGTCTTGACGTACGCTGCTAATTTCGGAACCGGCGGACAAGTTGAATGGAGGAAGCATGCGAGGATTCGACCCGAATCGCAGCGCTATTCTGGAAGGAGCCTGTCACCATTTCCGACTCGCGAAAGAGATTCAATCGGGCCGCCTATGTGAATTGTTCGGGTGCTTCCAGGAGGAATTGACCTAGGTGGCGCAGTGCCAGACGCCTGCATAGACCTAGTCGGGTGCTACAGCAGGTTAGCCACAGTCTCGGGACGGGACCCCAACCACGACTATACAGTTGGAATGCCATTCTAGAGCTTTCACGTCCCGCAGGCTACTTGCATCTTCTCAGGTTTACCACGGCGGGGCGCTTTATTTATATCGCCACAGGAAGAGGCCAAATACGCGAGGGAGTTATTTAGGAATCGCATTATACTCCTCCAGCTACTATGGTGGGCGTTCGGAAAGCCGACCTGATTCCTAAGCCGAGGCCCCAGGAGCTCACTTCCCGGAGGGGCCGAGGCCAAACAAGAGCTTGACATTGATCCTACTACCGCTGAACAAAAGAAAAAGACAGCCGCCCAAACAGCTAGGCTGACACTGAAAGGACTATGGCCTAGGATCTTGAGATCCAAGAACTTGAAAAAGTCGACAAACCTGATTTTCAGGCTTTATTCAAATCGGGGACGATAGACAAGCTTTCTAAGATTGCTGCATAAAGCAAAAAGCGAGCGGAAAAGACTGTCATCATAGGACAGGGAAGAGCTAGCTGTTTGTGCTGTGATGAGATGAAGGAAGCTGCTACTGGAGTAGGTGCAACTCGAGTCCGAAAACAGTACACTTTCCATCAAAATGGTAAAGGCCAACGAGAGAGGCGAGCAACTGGATATTTCCATTTTGAACGAGAAAGAGAAAACGAGGAAACTCGCTTCCAGCCTGAAGGCTAACCTCAAAATGAAGACTGATGAAGCATACAAAGCCTTTGAATCTAAAAATTGAAGTTTCAGTAGACAAATATCAAGGCTCTAGTTGCGAAAGAACCTGAATCAGGCTTTACATACATAATTTATAATCGCCCTGACTTTTGCTAAAGCCTCACTATATTCCATGTTCTTCCAGATTGGTCAATTAACCTCCGCCCTTGACTTGCATCGCTTGTTTGAGCGAGAATTAATTTCGGAGGCCTCTAAAAACAAAAAAAGTTGGCGGCTCAACTGGATGGCTTGGTGGAAGCAATCAAAGAACTTGCAAGCGCCATCCGGGGTTTAAAAAACTCAATAAAGTTTAACTCAAATTTAAATTATTATTAAGTATTTAATTAAATACGCTGGCGTTTTCGTCGGACCTCACGATGTACAAGGAAGAGAGAATGAATTGGCGTCGCTCGGGCGGCATTACCTCGGTGGAGATCAAATCCACGTTGTTGACGTTCAGCCGGTTGCTCCTTAAGACTTGCTCGATAGTTTGCACCAGCAGCAGCACCGAGCTGTGGCGGATCCTGTAGTCCGCGGCGAACAGACCCTCCTCCAGCGCGGGCAAGATGTACGCCGTGTGCGAGGCGCCGAAGCTGCGCGCGATGGAGCCCGCGGCGCGGAAGGACACGTCCCGGACAGACTGGTACTCCTCAGACATCGACAGCAAGAGACAATTCAGAACCTGTGTATTAATATGTTTTATCGTCATTCCTTTTTAAATTTTATTACTTAGATACTGAATAATAATATGGTCCTACGAGACAGGAAGTCATTGAAGAATTTTCCGAACATTGGAAGAAAAACTGGTCCGAGTCTGGTCAGAGACGAAGTTATAATGGAAACATATTAATTTACATTTTGAAATTCGGTTCCGACCCTATTTATCTATTATGGTCTCCACTACACCAGCACCCTCACAACCAGCCGAAATTTCCCCTCATATGTCCTCCTACAACCACCACGAGACTTCTTTTTTTTTCTATAATAATAATAATTTCTATTTAAAAATTTTAAATACCTTATCAAACCACGGTTCGAATAGTCCCGCTCCCATGCTTGCTGGCAGAAATACAAATAACCCCAGATAGCCCTCCTTGATGTGCGCCGGCGTCTCCGGGTTCTGGGCCGTGGAGATTAAATCCGGTAAGAAGGCGTTGATCCGGTGCGCCCCGAACGCCAGGAAGACCTCAGACAGTCCGTGCGCCGCGCCCGACCGCTCCACCGGGCTTTCGGGAGACTTTAACATACTAAAAAGCCAGGGCACCAGGTCGCCCAAATGATCCTCGGGCAGGCCCTGGGCCAAAGTTCCCAAAGCCTTGGCGGAGGTTGCGCGCACCTCGGGGATGGGGTCGATCAGAGTGGATTTTAGGGCAGGCAATAGGACAGGCAGGTGAGGAGAGATGTCCTTCGCCTCCTTAATCAGCAAAATCATGGAGCCGACCTGAGGAGGAGAATAATATTATATTTCTTAAAGTTAATATCTTTAAATTAAGATCATAGTTACTTATTCTATCATTTGGTATAATTTAATTAGAACTATTAGTAGTCTAGAGAGAGGTTTGTTTGTTTGCTTGGTTTTATAGTTGGGTTCGTTTGTTTGTTTGAAGCCTTCAGAATGAATTCGCATCAAATTTGACAACGACTTTATAATTATTCTGAAGTGACAAATCTAATATTTAATAGCAAATCAGAATTTCTATAATAAGATCCTTTAAATTAATTGATTGAATATTAATAATTCTAACTCTTCACAAAAATTAAAAACTTAATAATAAACTAAGAATCTGAATCTTATTATTATAATACGATCTGCGCTCCCTTTTTCTTGCTTGCGGCCGGTTTTTCTCTGAGCGCCCTCAAAACGATCGGACATACCAGCGCCAGACTAGGCGCGTCCACCGAGTGCACGAAGCTGGTGCTCAGCAACGCGTCCAGCGCGCGCCTGGTCGCCGTCTCCGAAGTAGAGGATAAACACGGGTAGAGTAGATGGGCCATGGCCTTGATTTCGGGGTTGGAAATCACGGCGCCTACACGCTCGAGAGCGATGGCGGCGGCGGCTTTTACCTTGGAATGCGTGTCGTTCACACTCACGGCCAGCACGGGCACGATCTTGGGGAGGGAGACGGCGAGCTGCTTGCCGTTGCCGCTCTGCACCATAGAAGTTAGTAGCTCGATAGACGCCAACTTCGTGCGCCATTGGTTACCTATATAAGAGGAGGAGGTGGTATTTTTTTAGAGAGTTAGTGCAAACGATTCGACGAGTCTACGGTACACATGATATTACGGGAATGCGCGCGGTTTATTAGTATATCATACGATACTGAAACCAAAAAAATATAGATGCGTATTATACGTCGACGACAAACACGCCTACGGGTGGTAATCTATATTTCGTAGAAAACACATTTAGCATAGTAGAAGAACTGAACAGTTTCTCCAATGATATAAACTTTACTTTCTAATCACTAATTATACTTAGCACAAAAAAACTCATTATTATCAAATTATCATCGTGACTGTCAAATATTAAACATACATAAATAACTAATATTAACTTCATTATTAACTAGTATTATTACTATCAATCCCCACGAGTAGGTGTGGCAAAACCAATTTGACTCCGTGCGCGCTGAGCTTGCTCATGATGACTTTGGACGACACCTGCGTCGCGCTCCTTACGAGGGGGGCAGAGTCTGCGAAGGCCTTCAGTAATATCGGTAAAGTAGAAATAACGTACGGCTCAAACAACCTCCCAAGCGACCTTGTCAACCCTTCCAGACAGAGAATAGCCCCCTGTTTACTGGCCGCTTTCTTGGAGTTATTGACCGTGTCTTCGATGCGCGACATCACGTCGTTCGATTTTAGAACTGAAATGCTCATGCCCTTTATGATGGACCCTAGGCCTAGCGCGGCGCCGCGGCGAGTGCTCTCGAACTCGGAATTTAACGCTAAATCCACAAGTTCTTGCAGCTTTTCCTCCATCTTAATATGAGGCACCTCAGGGTTCTCCTTAGCCACCAACACCTGCTGCTTACCTGGGAGAGAGATATACTGACTGTCAGTGACTAGAGTTCTAAATTTAATAAGCACTTAGTCTTAAATTTTTAATGTAATAATACTGTATTCAGAATCAAAATTAAACAATTTCAAATTATCGACCCTGAAAAATCATCGTTCAAACATCGCTCTAGCCTCAGCAACAGCAAGCGGAAGAGAAGACATCATCAGTACAAAAAGCAATCGTAAAGACGGTGAACAAAAACAGAAAACTACTCACAGTCAAACTCATATGGCGAAATCGAAAGAAAGGACTATCTCTACCACTAGTAATAATAGCGATGCCTTTTGTTCTGATAATCCTAGTATTACGCAAACAACATACAGACTCTCTTAATTAAATTTAATTATTACTCTAGTAAGTTAATATGATTCAATTTCTAAGTTTAATTAAACTCCCCAAGCGAAAAAAAATTCATTATAAAAGCTTAAAACTGATTCAAATCTAAAAATCTATTACATAGCGCCGGCAGCACTTTGATGACGGCGATCTGCACTGAGTAGCTGGTGAATTCGGGGTCCAACAGCTGTTTGAACAGGCGTGGCACGATTTCGGCGATCTTCGGGTCGACGTTGTCCAGGTGTGTGGCGCAGCAGCCGTAGCCGCATGTGGAGCCCAGACGGCTGCCCTCGGGCGTGGAGCTGGAAAGGGGAAAGGCGTCGATTATTTTTAGGAACGCGTTGGCGTGGGCTTCCGAACCACGGTGCTCAATCAAGTTGAGCACGGCGGAGATCAGCTGATTCTGTAGAGAATTCTCGTTCACCATATGGGGCGGAGGTGAGTTTAAGTTGTCAGTTGCTGTTCCTGCTTCAATTGATAAGGATTTAGTAGTAGTACTCAAGTTTTGGTTTTGACAAGAACTTGAAGAGTTACTAGCATTTGTTATTTCATTTTGATTCTCATCTTCCTTCCCGCTGCAGTGTTCTGCTTCTTCGCTGAGGCTCTCGTCGTTCAACGCTACTTTTAATAAATAGTTCAAAAAGTCCGTAGCCGTCTCAATGTTAATTAAAGTTTCGTTTTGCTCGAATAGCTGCCGCATCAGACTCCCAAGCCCCTGCTTCGCCGCCCAGAACTGCATGCGGTTAACCCTCTTTATATTAGCAATCTCCTTGGCCTTCTCACTGCGCTTTCCGGCCGCAGTCGCGAACAGCTGCTTGCTGTTCTTCTCTTGCTCCTCCTGAAAGGCAGCCATAGTTTGCCTGAAAGAAGTGAGAAACTCGGCGTGAGCCGATTTCACACGCTCGTACTCGCTTTTGAGGAGTTCAAAACCGAACGACAGGAACCAAGAGGCTTTGGATTTGGAGGTTCCTTCTTTCTCTTTCTCATCTGACTCTGAGTTTTCTTCTGAATCTTGAACTTCTGCCGCCATCTTCAAAACACTCACGATCGCTTTCACCCCTAGCGCTTGCATTTCCTCTCTCTCAAAAATGGGTGTGGGGAGCTGGTTTTCCGCGATCTCAAACAGCTCTCTTAGCACCTGCTCGTTCAGCTGGGGCGAGAACTGGGAGTAGAGATCATCAGAGGCAGTATAAAAAGACTCGCTGCGGGCCAGAAGCAAAACAGAGTG
>JACKZZ010006825.1_pt1 | contig 32058 bp, 27 predicted proteins | sample 8027871 | NCBI WGS metagenome assembly JACKZZ01 (sample SAMN15724774, study PRJNA655200) | protist metagenome | isolation source: fluorescence activated cell sorting (FACS) single amplified genomes of... | place: USA: West Boothbay Harbor, Gulf of Maine | collected 2000-07-19
AACAAGGTTTCCACTTGCCTATTATTTTATGTTTGTCAAAGTTCAAAGTTTGTTGTGTTGTTTGTGAAACTTTTTAATTGAAAATATGAAGGCATTTCGCCCTTTGAAAAACCACAATTGAGAATTGGAGGGAGTTTCGCCCTTTGTAAGCCAAAACTGACAATCGGCGGGCGTTTCGCCCTTTGTAAACCCCAAATTGAAAATCGGCGAGCATTTCGCCCTTTGTAAGCCAAAGAAAATCGGCGGGCGTTTCGCCCTTTGTGAACCCAAAACTGAAAATCGGCGGGCGCTTCACCCTTTGTAAAACCAGCATTGAAAAGTGCCCAAATTGAAAATCGGCGAAGGTTTCGCCCTTGGGAAAACCAAAATTGGAAATCGGCGGGCGTTTCCCCCTTTTGTAAAACCAAAATGGGAAATCGGTGAACGTTTCGCCCTTTGTAAAACCAAAATTGAAGATTGGCGGACGTTTCGCCTTTTGTGGGCAAACAAATGAAAATCGGCGAGCGTTTCGCCCTCTGTAAACCCAAAATTGAAAATCGGCTTGAGTCTCGCTCTTAGAGATGCCTTCTATGAAAGCCAAGGGACTTAACACACAAACAAACCTGCGCTGGAAGACGCCTTAGAATTGACTTCAAACAACTTGCTTCCAGACCTCAGCAAAAGAAAACAACCGAGAAAAGGGGCTATCTTATCCGTAAGGAGCGTGACTAAAAAACACTTGAGCTCGCATCGTGACTGCTTGGATACAGAACTGAACAACAACGCACCGTCGTTCTCATTTGCTGCCATATATTACTCTGATGCCATCGAAGTGCTATCCAGCCGCGGCGGAAGGATGTAAATGTGATGAAATGGTCAGTCGTCAAAACGTATGGTTCGTATTGTCCAAAACACCACTTTTGTAAGTTAACCGTTAAGTCAGTGAGATTACCCAATGGGACCCAGTTAGTGACCTGCAACTAGGTGTGCAGGCGAAGGCTGGGTTTTGCGCACAATGCGCTCGCTTGAGTCACTCACGTTACTGCATGCACACGTATATATTGGGCATCCTGAGGGATCCTGGGAGAGTGTATTCTAAACCCGCCTCTGTGGTGCTATACTCGGGTCTTGGCTCCACCAATTCCTGAGTATCGCAGGCTGGCAGGGGTGACGATTGTAGACGGTCAAGTCCACAACATTACCCGTGCTGGCCGTACCACAGAACCCTACACGCTCCCATACGAATTCGCCATTTGGCCTGTCATTGGCTGTAGATAGGATTTGTGTGTCTGTACAAGCCCAGACGTGGAGATAATTTCCTGGCAGGGAAACCTAGAAATTTATCTACCTGTTGTGGTGTTTTGTGCATGTTAAAAAAGTGGTCTGGCAAGCAAATCCTTAATAGATTCGGGAGTTGCTGCACAAATAAACAGACAAGCACCAGTGTGTCGACGTGTCAGCCAACGAACATCCGCAGATGTTCTCCCCCTACTGACTTTCTGCATGCATATGTCTCTTCGACAATCTGGGCCTCAAGTCATCCGACTTTATTTGCGGCGAGTAAATTACGCTGACTCCCTGTACTTAAACTGTGCTTGTCCTAATGCCCATAACCGGCCTTAGGTCTTTGAATTCTTTAGGGTGTATTTCCGGTGTGCTTCGTTTTTTTAAAAAATTCCACTCAGTCATCTCACGCTCGCAGTTGCATCTCTGGGAAATTGCGGGCAGGTGCAGCTGCGGCGTTGACTGTTTCATGCTCTTCTGCCTCCTGGACTGCGAGAGCGATGCGCGCGCGATGATGTCCCGATTTGTCCATGACTCTGATCATCCTGGAAACCTTGAAAACACGGCAGTGTTGCAACTACCCTCTGATAGTCTGACCGCTGATAGTCTGTGTTGCAACTGAGGATCGCTGATAGTCTGTGTTCGTGCTGCCGGTTTCCTTCTCTGTCTGGTTGTATTGGTCTTTCCATGTATAAGTTTTCTGTGTTTTGTATCATTTCTGCTACTATTCCGAGGGCTGCGTCTCCTCGAGCTCGTTTTCTTTGTGGTGCCCCTTCAATTCTGTGCGTTTCTCTCCATTCTCTTCGTTTTCGGCGGTTTCTGCTACTTTCACTCGCTGGTCCGTTCAGGTTTACTTCTTCTGGTTGTCTGGCGGACATGGCGCTGTGTGTTACTCTTTGCGTTATTTCTCCTGCTCTCGTTATTCCTGATTCTGGTGTCAGATCTTCTGCTCTGGTCATCGATAGTATATCCATAATTCTTGCACAGTGTCCTGTAAAGGGTGGGTCTTCATTCAGTTTGGTTAGTCTGAATGCTGAGTCTCCGTTGAATCTTTCTTCTATCGATCCATATTCTTCGTCATTTCTGATGATTTTTAACGAATGTTGGTTTGTTACAATCCCTTTTTCTTTTCCGTTATAACCGTAAAATCCTTCTTTTATTGCCTTGTTCTTCATCTTTCTGGCTTTCTTTCTTGCCCATGCAATTTGTCCCATTTTCCGATTTCCGTCTTTATCTTTGAATAGATGTGTTCGATGATGTTTTCTATACTTGGACTTCTTCACATCTCTTGGCACTGTCGCATTTGATGCGATTGCTGTTAGTCCTTCGTCATTGCCTGGTTCTCCTCTGCCCGCCGTCGGTTGTGCGTTATTTGGATTTTCTTCTGATGCTGATGCGATTGCTGTTTGTCCTTCGTCATTGCCTGGTTCTCCTCTGCCAATCGTCGGTTGTGCGTTATTTGGATTCTCTTCTGATGCTGATGCGATTGGCGGCATTTCTTCATCTTGAGGTTCGTTTTCGTTCTCCGGTTTCTCATCTTGATCTTCTTCATCGCCTCTGAGATGTTCTATTCCCCATTGTTGGGTTTCCGTTTCGTTTTGTTCTTCGATTATTTCGTTCCTTGAAGTGAGTGCTCCACATTGTGTACACTGTATGGTGTTCGCGAAGTTTGTGGTGTTGCAAATTTCGCATCGTTTTGTCTCTTCGTTTAGAACTGCCTGTGTTCCCGGTAGCCTTTCGTTTTGTTGTTCCTCTTCTCGTGTCTGTGCATCTGCGTCTTCTTTTTCGATGCAAACCTCCTCTTTGCTGCGCAGCTTTTTAATTATTTCGCTCTCTTCTTCACCTTTCTTTCTTGTGAGTCTTTGATTCAATTCATCTGCCTTTCTCCGTAAAGTGAATCTTTGTTTTAATTCATCTGCCTTTTTCTCCATACATGATGTCCATGTGCTAAAGAAATCTTTTGCTGGTCTGTTCCCATAGTGTACCGTGAAGTGCGCTTCTTTCCGGTTCGACAATACTAGTCCTTCTATGTCCCACATTACTGCTTTGTTGTCTCTTCCGCCTTTTCTTAAGTTATGTAGATAGTATTGATCTCCTGGTTTGACTTTATATCCGTGTGATCCTGGAGGATCTTGTTCCAACCTTAGTGCTACGTGTTTTCCTCTCTCGTTATCCCATTCTCCGCGGTATTCAACTCTCCATGATTTGTCTCCCCATGCTCTCAAGAATGTTATTATGGGTCGTTCTCCATACGTTGGTTGGTACGAGTTTTCCTTTTCTCTGGCGTTTTCTTGGTCTTTCTGATCTGAGGGTTTGATTTCGTTACTGTGCGTTGATGAGCTTGGTTGATCCCATTCTCTTTGTTGTGTCCATGCTGTTTTTTCGTTATCGTGGACAATTCGTCGTGAATAAATGTCCCATGATCGTTTGTAGTATTCAAATGGTATTTCGGATTCTGTTGTGATTGATCCTGTCGCTTTGTATACGAAGTGATACCCGTCTCTGACCAGTTGATCTAAATTGAATTCTAATACCATCTTGGTTCTTTCGCAATCAGCTGCAAAGTATTTTGTTCCGTCTTTGTATTGTGTTAGCAGTATTTCTTTTGCTGCCAATTCTTGTTTCGATTTGTCCTCTTCGCTTGGTATTTTGGTTGAACTAATGGTTGGGTTTACTCCTGTGCCGAACACTTCTGCGCGATCGTTCTCGCAATCCTCCACGTCTTTTCCTGGTTTCAGGCTGTCTGCTGATTGAACTATCCTTTTGCCTTTCCACCATTTTGTGACGTGGTAGAATGTTGGGATGTATTGCGCGATCTCTGGTGTTATTATAACGTCTGTGTATCCCAGGACTCCTGGCTCCGAGTGGCCTTGCACACATGCTATGTGTGTTGGTTTGGTGCTCCATTGAGGGTATTGTTTGCTATACCATGTTGTTTGTTTCAGAGGTGTTGACCATGGTAATGGCCATCCTTGTGGTTTTTGCCATTCAAATGACGTGGCTTGGTCTTGCAAGTAACTTCTTGAGTATGGTTCCCATGCTACGATGAATCTTGCTGACACACAGGTTGTTAGGTTGTTCAGCCAATCTGTTGTTGTCCATGAATCTATTTTGTTTACGTAGCCGTTGCGACCGTTTTCATATCTATTTGGGTCCCATCCGTTTCGTTTTTTGATTTTGTGCTTGATGGTCTCGATTGCTATTGCCCATGGGACGACTCCGTATACGTCTCTATGGTTCCTGGCGTATGATGAGTGTCGGAGTGCCCAGTTGCATGCTCTTGTTATGTCTGAATTTTCTTCTCTTTTTCCTGTCTCCGTGGGCTCCAAATGGCAGCCAAGTTGCTTCTGCTGTCATTGGGATTGCTTTTTCGAAATTCGATTTCCATCTCCAATTGTTGTAACTTCCTACTTGGCTCTTGCTTCGGAATTCTTGGATAATAACTCCTTGACTGTTCTCCATGTCTAGTAAAGCTTCTTCTGTTGCATTGTGTGTGTGTGTTATTTGTCATCACGTGCATCATTTTTCTTCGTCGCGTCCACGACTGCCGCTGATTTGGATTCGAACCATTCTTTTGCTGAATTTTGCTAAGTAACTGTGCGCACTGTCATGATGATCGTGCGTTCGATTGCCTGATTCATGCTCATATTTTGTGGCCATCATCGCTCTGGTTAAATTCGGTTTTCTTTTTGGTGTTGGTCTGATTGGTTGTGTTGTGTTTGTGACTGTTATTGATGAAGTGCTATTTAGGCACGCATGGCTCATTACTCGTTTTGCCATATTTTCTTCAGTTGTCTTGGTCAACTTTGTCCATCGGTGCCATTTCTTTGGGCTTATCGTGTCTTCTATGTACATTAGATTGATGTGCACTTCATCTGGCCATTCTGGTATTTTTGTTTTTGCCGAATAATAAATTCCTCCATGTGCCCTGATCTTTTCGATGTCTAATATTTCCCATTGCTGGTCCATATTTATATCCAATTCTATGTGTCCCGCATGTTCTCCTTTTCCCACTGCCACGATTTTTTGCGAGTTTGCTTGTCCTACCTTTTGTGCGTCGAAAAATGCGCAGCCGTGGTCTTTTGTTTCTTTTACCAAATCTCCTATCTCAGGTTCGCATTGTTGCGACCATACTGAATTCACGGATTTCGTTTCTTTTGTCACGTTCTCAATGCGGGCATTTTCTTGTATGTGTTGGATTTCGTGAAGCGTGGGGCACACTTCATATGTCCGAAATAATTTGTCTATCGGCCTGCCTGGAGCTGCTGTCATCTTCTGTTGCTGTTTTGGCTCGTTGTTGATCACTTCCTTGGTCAAATCGTCTTTGAATTTGTCGAGATCATTTCTTGGTTCTTCCATATCTTCTTGTTGGTTTTTCCTTTTATTACAATTTGTTCTGCGATTGTTTGCATGTTTTTGGAAGAGTCTGTTATCTCGTCAAGTACCGTAATGATGGTGTGGTCATTGTTTTTGACCATTATGTTGAGTTCGTCTTGATCTTTTTCCACATCCATTTTGTCTACTCTTTGTTAGATTATCTCGTCAATTTCCTTTGGTGTCATACTTTGTGTGATGTTTGCTATCAACTGGGTGCATTCCAAGTATTTGCTGATATACTCTTCTTCATTTGATCCGTATGCCATGAAGGATATTGATATTTTACCCAAAGGTTTCTTGTTTCCTCCTATGGGTATTGTTGTCAATGCTTGGCAAAGGGTTTTCATTGCTGTTGTGCTTTCGAATGGGACGGCTATATACGCTTGCCCTTTGTTTGCTATTTCATTGTCCTCAATTCTCCAGTCGCAACGCTCCCTGATTGTTGAGGTGTTGATTCTGTATTCTCGTAGGATTTCTGGCATTGCTTGCACGTCTTCAATGCTGTCCATTCCTTGGATTATTAAGCAAGCTTTGTTGATTGCTGGCCAGTATTTGTCGATGACGTGCCGTTTGCATTCACGTCTGTTCTGGATGTCGTTCATGTTTACGTCTGACTTTTCTGTTATCAGTTGGTATGCTCTTTGTGCTTCCATCATCAGACTGTCTGCTGGAATGTTACTTTTTGGTTTGGCTACGCCTCTGATGTCCGTATGCTGAAGAGAATTCGTTCTCGCCGTTGTTGTCATGCCTTGCAATCCTACGGATTGCAATAATCTCTCTCGACATTCTGGGAACATTGCAAAGTGTCCCGGTTCCTCTGGATCGCATTTCATTATCAGTGCCTCTGCTTCTCCTGGTTGCATGTGCAGTATGTATTGTCGCACTTCTCTTAGGAATCTGTCGTCATTGATCAGATTCGTGTAGTCTTGTACTGTGCGGTCTGATAGTCGTTTTGTGAAGTGGTTTTCAATCCATTCGTAGGCTATCTTTGTCTCATCGTCCATTCTTGTCGCAAGTTCATCCGTTCCCGACCATTCGGTCATCCTTGTCGCGAGGTCGTCCAATGCGTTGGAGAGTATGCTTATCGTAACCATAGTTTGCAACCAAACTTGTAGAATAGGTTGCGTATCATGCATTTGGCTGTTTGTGACATTGGAAAAATGCTTTTGGCATAAGTAAAATTTCTTGGAGTGTCATTGTTGCTGTTGTTCGTGGTGCCACCCCGAATCTCTTGTCCGCTATCACTGCTTTCATTAGCAAGTATGTTTTTGTTTCCGTGTTGCTTAGTGAGGATAGGTCGTTTTCTTTCACATCTTGGTGTATGAACATTTCCTCAATTTGTTGGTTTGTCAGGTGTGCTTTCTTTATTTTCCCCATTGTGACTGCTTCTTCAATGTCTCTTATGTTCCATGTGTTTGGGTTAGCTTTATCTGTTTCCAACAGTGGTCCGAACAAGTATTTTCCTTGGACGAATGCTTTGGGATCCTTGATGTTCCATTTGGTGTCTATTTTTAACCAGCTGCTTACGTCCGACGCATGCTCTGTGCATTTCATCTCTTCTTGTCTTGACCAACATGCTACCTGTTTTTTTTTCTGGTGTGTGTTGTTTTTCAAATATCTCTTGAGCTCCTGTTGGGTCCATGATGTTCATCATGGCTTTTTCGTGCATTGTTATCTGAATCCATCGGTACGATGCCTGGATGATGTCTCCAGGGACTAGTGCGTATGTGGCAATGCTTTGGTTCACTAATCCTTTTGTTACTGTTTTTACTTGGAATACTGGTCCGAAAAATTGTTTGTCGTTCGATGCTGAGGTGTCATATTTACCTACCGCTTTAGTTTCTGCTGATATCAGATGTATGCTAGGTTTTGCCACCAATGATGCGTCCTGGCTGCATCTGATTCCTGTCATCAAGTAATCTCCGTTTTGTACTGGTCTTGGCATATTTGCCAGCGCTTGGTAGGCTTCGGCTCGTTCGGCTTGAGTAGCGTACTCGTATGATCCGATTCTTAATATGTTCTCCTGCCTGTTCTTTGCTTCTTTTGATTGCTGCATTCTTTGCCTGAATTTTGCATCCGCTGTTGAATGCACTTCTTGTTTTCTTTGTTTTTCGTTCATGATTTCTGGAAGATCTTGCATGAATTGTTTTCTGTAATTATCGTCGCATAGATCTTGCATGTGGTCTTGGCATTTTGCGAGTAACGCTTCTAATTTGCTGTTCGTTCTCTTCCAGTCTGGGTGTTTTCCCAGTTTTATCAAGCATTTCATGTGATGTGATAGCCATACTGCTTGCAGTATTGCGCTCATCATCTGGTGCTGTGCTTCAGCGGTGTATGCAAAATGTTCATGATCGGTATACCATTCTGCATTCCATTTGTGGACGGCTCTTTCTATGTTGCGTATTTTTTCATCAATTCTAATGATAAGGCCACCGGCTTGAAAGTATGTGTCTAGAACTTTCCTTGTTCTTTTTGCGTAGGATATGGCTTGTTGTGCTTTGTAATTCCATAGTGTTCCATCTGCCGCGCATATGATGGTGCAGTGATCCAATTGTGTCATGAGGTTCGCCATCTCTTGTACTTCTGTTTCTAGAGTCTTTCAAGGTTTCTGGGTAGTTTCCCCTGGTCGTTTTGGTGTTACATTCATTGAGCGCTTGGATCATTGCTACGCCGCTGTCTGATTTGTTCATTGTCTCAGGGGTCTGTTGCAGCTCTATCATTTGATTGATTATGGCTTTGCGTATGGTTCCTGCTGTTCCTCCTCCTTTTGCTGTACTTCTCACATGTGTGTACGATTGTCCTATATATGCTTCCATTCGTTGTTTTGCTTTTTCTTCTGCTCTTTTTGCGTCTTGGATCAGGATGCTGTCTGTTCCGGCTATGAATGCTCTCGATCGTGCCTCTATTTCTTCATGATCCCATTTAGCCATCTGTTCTGTGCCTGCTAGTACTCGTATGATAGCCTTCATGTTTTCATGTTCGATTTTCTTTTGTCCTATGGCTTCCACCATGAGTTGCACAACTGCCTGATTATAGTCTGTCAAGTCTTTGAATTCCAAGTGTTTTATTTCTCTTCCGAGCATTGTTTGAAGCATCCGGCCGCTGGATTTTGCTTCGGGTGCCCAGTTTAGTTTTGCTTCTTCTTCATAGCCTGCTTTGACTTTTGTTACCAGTGTGGATGTGGTGCTTTCTCTTTGTGGTTTCATTGTTTGTGTCCATTGATCTTTCATGAATGATGCGACTTCATTTGGGTATGATTTCTGTAGTGGTGAAGAGATTTCTTTTTGTCTGTATGGTTGTGCGCTGGTTTCAATGTGGTCTATTTTTCTTGCTCTGGATTCTACGAATTGAGGGCATTCCAATTTCTCTTTGTGTTTCTTCTTCGGCTTGCTTGTCTGCCATTTTTAAGTTTTCCACTTTCCTTAAATCGGAGGTTGGGGGGTGCTCAACTGGGAAATCGTTTCGTTTCGTTCGTGCGTGCGTACGCGCGGTCTGGTTGCCTAGTGGGATTGGATCAAAAGTTTTGCTGGCCGGTGTTTTCCCTTTTCCCTTTTGCCTCGGCTAGGTCGTGGGGCTTTTCCTTTGTTGGCCCGGGTGGTCCCGGGGAGCTTTCCCTTTTCCCTTTCGGTGCTGGGAGCTTTCCCTTTTCCCTTCCCCCACCCCCCAAACCTCCTATCCAACTTTAGTTGGGCTTATCGGTATTCGATGGAACATTCTGTTGCAGCTTGGTCTGCTTTCTGGTTTTGGATTTTTCGTCTGTATCTTTCGTTTGCGGTTACTGAGAAGATTGGTTCGCTCCATTGTTCGGAGATTGAAGGTTCAAGCATTTCTTTCCATAAAATTGCTTCTCTTTTGGATGAGAATGATCTCCAGTTTATGTTTGAGTCGGCTGGAGTTCTTGGTCCTGTTGCTGTAATAATCCATGGATACATTTCTTGATATTTTTCTCTGCTTATTTCGAGTTCTGATTCGCTGCCTTCTGCTGATTCATTGGAACTACTGTCACTTCCTAATAGGTGCGGCATGGCTTCGTCGGTTTCTTCTTTTTCAGTCGATTTGCTTCTGTCTGATGGTTCTGCTTTTGACGATGACGGCTTGGATGCGCCTGATGAATGTTGCGCTCGATGGCTTCGGATTTCCTCCTGCGTCATTCGGTTCGTCTTCGTCTGTTTCATCCTTATGTTTTCTTTTTGCTGGGCTTCTTTCGATGTTATGTTCACATTGACGGTATGAATGAGCATTCGAACACATGCAATGCAATGCATTGTTTGTGCATAATGCGTGTCGACATTTGTACGTTATTCCGCACAATTTCTGTTGTTCACATTCTATGAACCAATCTCCTTCATTTCTTCCGCTCAATGATTCATGACGTTTGCGGGCTTCTTGAACGTAGTCACATTTTTGGCATCTCATACTGTATATAATTGATCCTGTGAATCGTTCTTCTATCACAGCGAATATGTTCCATCCATCGGGTGCTTCTTGTTTGTTTTTATATCTTTGTATGATATTCTCGTCTTGTCACTGCAAAGTTTCATTTTCCTCACAATGTTTATTTGTGGATTTCCATTCTTTTCGCACCCATGCTTTCATTTCTTTATCTGTTGACTCATCATTTTCCGAGTCTGAGGATATTGGTGGAGTCCGAGTGTATGTAATAGGTGCATGCCCTGTTGGGTGTTCTCCGTCGTGTTTGAACCAACACTCGATTCCGAGTTTACATTCTGCTTTTTGTTGCCACTCCTGGCATACTGGCGGGTGATATTTTCCGGCATGATCTTGTTCTTTTGTACATGTTGCTTGTAGATATTCTAGACATGGCATTCTGACATATTTCTTTTTTCTTCCGACAGGGGCTCAATTCGGCATATATGATGTACTTGGGTATGGGATGTACTGTCGGTCAGAGTATTCTGAGTTTGGAGCTTCATTCAGCTTCGGTCCGCATTCGCTGCATATGTTATGACAGCATGACCCACAGATCAATCTGTAGTGGTTGTTAATTTTGTCTCCTTTTTTTGTATAGTTTGTGATGCTTTGCGTGCATTTGGCAATGTTTTTTGCATTGCCATTGTTTTGCCCATGCTTCTTCGTTGTAAGTTGTCCATTCCAGCTGTTGTGTACAGTGTGGACATTCTCTTGTTCGTACGTATTTGAATGAGTCGTGTTTTTGTGCAGCTGCCTCTGTTTTCTCAGGTTCATCTGAGGATGATGATGATGATGATGATGATGATGATGATGATGATGATGATGACGGATCATGCACACTTCTTGCGTTGTTTCGGGAGGATGATCCTCTTGGTTGTGATCGGCATCTTGCCATGAGTGAACTTATTGTGATTGTTTGCATGAGTTTTGGTTCTTTTCTGCATGAATCGCTGCTTATTATTGTTCTTTTCGCTCGAATTCCTACTTCCTGCATCAGTTCCCACATTTGTTTGAATAATGGTTGTTTTTCTTCGTAGCATTCATGTGGTACGATGGTTACGCTGGCTGTTTGGTTTGAATTTGCTTGTATGTGTTTATTTCCAATGGCCATTGCGATGGTTACGCCCACTATTGCTCTCATCCATAGAGATTGCCATTCTTGCCATTGTACTTCGTCTTGATCTTCCTCACGCTTGCTACATTTTAGGTGATCTTTTGGTGTGGTGAACTCTTTGGCGTACGTCGACCAATCTATAACGTTGTACTGCTGTGTTCCTCCGCAACAATCTGTTTTCGTCCAGTCTTCAACGGTCGTTCGTGACGTAGACCAGGTGACTCTGTCTTCCGGTTTTAGAGTCCATGTAATTCTGCTTTCTTGAAGCCATCTTCCTCCGCCGCCTGGGGATTGGAATGTGAGATTTGTTCCATTTGATAATATGCTCATCAGGATTTCGTCTATCTTTACCATTCTTTCTTTCCATGCTGGTGAAAGGACTTCATGTCGTTTGATTCCCATCGGTTCCAATTCTGGTAGATCTCGCCATGTGTACTGTCTTTCTGTTGATTGTCCGATCTTAAAACCTCTCATTTTGAATATTGCGTCGTCTACATTTTGGTACGCGTTTTCATTGGATACTCCTGGAGGATTCGTGGTCTTTGCTTGTTGTGTAACGGATTGTAGAGTGCCCTCCACAACATTACCTGGTTCTGAGTCGACCTCCATGTCGTCTGTTCGCGGGGTATCATGTCTGAGTGCAACCATGTCGTCTGCTTTATGTATTTCGTGTACCTTCACCCATCGTTTGTTGAATTCTGCGTTTGAAATGTACGGCGTTCCGCATTCTTCGCCCCATTCTTGATTGCATGCTTCGCATTTCCCCCTGAATTTTATTGGTTGGTCTGGTAGTAGCGGGCTTTCATTTTGACATAGTACGTGGTTGTGACATGTCCACCCTTTTCGTCCTTCTTGATTGGGGTCGTTTGTCCATTTCAGTTTGCCTTTGCAATATGGGCATAGTTGTGGTGGTGGTGCCTTTGGCATTGATATCTTTAATCTTGGCATTGGTACTTCCCATTGGTCGTACTTACGCTTGATGATTTCGTATCTCTCGTTTCTTTTGTCCAATGTGACTTTGCATCCAAGTTCTCTCCAATTTCGCCATATTTTCCGGCATAGTATATACACGGCTTCGTATTTCTCGAGTGGGCGTACGAAGATGTTTGATTCGATTGGATTGTGGCTGTTGAATGTTGATACGGCGTGTGAGTGTCCTGACCATGATTCTGCCCAGTTTGCATTAACGTTGAACCATGTGTCTGTGCTTGGGTTTCCTTTCATGTTTCCTGGATATACTATTTCTTTCAAGATGTTGTACTCTGCCATTTTGTCGACGATTTTCACACAGTGTTCGTTTTTGAAGTCGTCTTTCTCTTGTCGTCTGTAGAAGTCGGATTTTGCTTCTTTTCTTTTCTTGATATGTCTCCATTCCATCTCCTCTTTGGTTCGTCTGGAAATTTGTCACCTGCTCCTGGAGTGTTCCACTCGAAATACCCTTTGAGGTCTAGAAACAGTTGGATGTTAATCGCCAAGTCTTTAATTGCTTTGTTCCACTCTTCACTGTCTACTGCGAATGGTGTGACGCCGTCGTTGGGCATGGTTTGGTCTACGAACAGCATGTGGTTTCTTATGTTGATTTCGTCTGGGTATGGATTGCCTTGTGGTTGTATTAATTTCGCATGCCACATTGCGCATTGTGGGCTGCAGCATTGTGCGCTTTGAAGAACGTCGTCATCTAGTGGATCCATGATGACCATCACTTCGAATGGTCTTCCGCATATCTGGCACAATCGTTCTCCTTCTTTCCATGTCGCTCTCCAGTCGTCTCCATTGACTGTTATGCGTGGTCGACTGTATATGCCTTCTTGGAACATGTTCCTTTCGTTGTGTGTTCGATCCTCGGTTGATGCTCTGTTGCTTGAGCTTGTTCCTGGTGTTCTGGTTTCAATGGCTGGAGGATCTCTTGATTGTGGCGTTGGGGTCCAGAAGACTCTGGTTTCCCTTGCATCATGGATTCCGATTAATCCCATGTCTTGTGCGTCTGTGATCATGTTTTCCACATGTCTAATCATTTGATTTGCGAATTCCGTCATGTCGAAAGATGTCTCACCGGTTGGGATTCTGCCTATGTTGTTGTACACTCTTTGTGCTGCTTCCTGGCGCATTTCTTGTTCCGACTCTGATAAACTCTTCAAGTCATTTAGTGATAGTCCTGTCATTGTTATTCGATGTCCGTTTGGCAGACTCGTTGCTAGTGATGTCGCTCTTGATGTTGCGTTTATTGCTGGCCATGGCAATTGTCTTACAGCGTTTGCCATTATTTCAATGATTGTTTGTGACTTTGGGTGCGTTCTCCATTCATAGTTAGCTTCGTTTTGCGGTGATATTGCTCGCATTCCTTTTATGTGATTGTCTTCATGTAATGCACTTTGTCGTTCAAATGGAGACATGTTCTCCAGCACTGTTTGTTTCAGTCCGAATGGTCGCAGATTCAATAATCTTTGTGATACTGGTGCTGTTGCAGATTGTGCAGCTTTCGCTGGTGGTGATTGAGCTGGTGGTGTTACCGCTTTTGGTCCGATTGCATTGCTTGGATCTGGTACTTCTTCCCATCGATGGTTTTCGTGGTTCCATTTCTTTTGCTGAACTCTGGCGAGGGTATGTATCCAGGTGGTGTACCCGGTTGATGTCAGGAACACGGTTTGCATCCCTAAAAGGTTTTCTGTTGATTGGCTTTGTTCATTCCATTCTCCGTTTCGCATTAGTGCTCCACATAATCTGCATCCCAAATTTGCCGCGCTGCATGCAAATGTGGCATTTTCTTCTGTGTATTCAAACCATACGTTTTGTGATTCGTCGGTCCATCTTCGAACTATGGGCCATGTTGTCGTGCATCGTGGGCAATGTACTTTTCTTATTGTTTCTCCTCTTTCCATCATCTGCCTTATAGATAGTTCTGCAGAGCTTTGTTGTGTTGCGGCTTTTGCTCTATCGACGATGTTGGGTTCTTTTGCTTGTATAGATGAGCTTGATGCTTTTGGATGCGCTGTTTGCAATGGTGCGCCTTCCATCTTTGCCTTTGGAGGTGGAGGGCTTTTTACTTGCGATCCTGTCTTCGCTGCTACATGAGCTTTCACGGTTGCTGTATTATCCATGTATATTGGTGCTGATTTGGATATCATTGCCTGAGTTTTGGCTTTCGGTACGGCACCTTCTTGGATGGCCATCAAGTAATGCGCTTTTACGGTAGCAAGGTATGGTGCGTTTGGCGGTGGTTGTTTTGCATCTCTTGGTTGTCCGTCTCTTTGTCTCATTTCTGCTGATTCGTTTAGCCAACTTTCTAATTGAATGATGCTTTCTTCTTCCCTTTCTGCGTTTTCCAATCCGTCGAATATTGTGTCCAGCACAGTTTCTTCTGCATCTACATGACTTTGACCGTGCCTACGGATCCGTACGTTCACCATTTGTAGAAATTGGTTTCCATTCATGGATTCCATTATGTTGAGTGGTACGTCGCTGGATGATGCTCCTGTGTCTCCACTGGATTGCTCGGTTAGTGCTCTGCTGATTTCTGTCACCATCGGTGCGTCCAATGCTTCTTCCATTTCTCTGAGGTCTTGCCTTCTCCATTCTCTGACTTCTTCTCTGAGGGCTTCGATTTCTCTCATTGGATCTCTTTCGTGTATGTATTCTCTCAATTTGCCGATGTTTGTCATCACATATTGTAAGCAATGTAGTTTTGCGCATGTTTCTCTGCAACATAGTGTACTTGGTACTGTTGTTGTTGGCATGTGGGTGGTCGTCCATTGCGCTTTTGATGTTGTTCCTTGTATTGGATTTCCACAATATGGACATTCTGATACTTGTTCGTTTGATGTTGCCTTTGGAGGTGGCGGTGGTTGTTCATCGTTGTTTTGCGCACTCGGGTTTTGTCCTCCTGTACCTCCATCACCGATATCTGTTACTCTCTGTTCGTTCTGATTGCTGCTTGTTCTGGTTATTTGGTTTGAATTCCCGGTTTCATTCGTCTCGTTGCCTGGCCTTTGTCTTGGTCGTCTCATGATTGCCAGTTCTTCATTCGATATTTGATAAGTTGCTTGCATGTGAACCACTTCTTCTGGCTCTTCGTTCATGATCACCTTCCATGTGTGTACGTTCCTTGGCTGTTTGTCATCTTTAAATTCGTCCATGTAATACAATAAGTATTCTCGTGCGATCTTTATCGCTTCTCCTCTGGCTTCGTCATTGAAGAAGCCTGTGTCGGTAAGCGTGGTGTACCTTTGTCTTGTTTGGTAATAAGTACTGTCGCAATTGTCGTGACATTTTGGTGTGGCATAGTGCCGTGTTCTTCCGCATCCACGATCGATCCAACATTTTTGCTTTATTTTAACGTTTTTCAGTTTCTTTGCTTTGGGTCCTTGTCCTTTGGGGTGTGCGGAATCCGTGTCTTCTTCCATGGGATCATTCATATCTACGTCTTTCAATTCGAATGAGACGTGTTTGTTCCTTTTTGACGTTCTTGAGTTGGTGAAATTGTGATCTCTTTTCTTTTCTGAGTTCGTTGCTTCTTTGCTGATCTCAAGTTTAGGCCGTTTCAGGGGTGCTGCTAGGCAGCTCTGACTGCTTTGAATTCTGGTGACAGAATGTAGAGTTCCCTCCACAACATCATCCGAGTTTCTTAAGAAGTCTTGTGGTTGCTGCATCACTTCTTCTTGCTCCTGGTCTGTGTTTTTCTCCGAAGACGTGTCTTTGTTTGCATCCGTTGTGTCGGGTCTTTCACCATTGATGATTTGGTCCCACTCGTTCACCATCTATTTCATTTTCGATCTTCCAATGTTCATTAAATTCTCTCGGTGCTCTATCGATTTACGGTTTTTCTGATGTATTTGCGAGTTTTTCTGTACCTTCGATTTCTTGCTGCTCTTGACATTGTAGGTTTTTGTTTGATTGTGCAAGTCTCTTCATCTGATTGTGCGCTTGGAAGTCTTTCATTTCTTTCATACAATCTTACTATCTCCAACAACTCTTGTTCGGTAGTGTCGTGCTTTGCTGTTAACTCTTTTGTCAAGTTTACTGATTCTTGTCTTCCTCTTTCGTTGAATCTTCTTGAAGTTTTCACTCGCATATGCTTCTCGTTCCTTTTGTTCGCTCATCATTTTTACTTCTTCGTCCATGAGAGCTAGTAGGTTGTCGTTGGATGCTCTTGGGGTTTCTATTTTCTTTTGCAGTTCATTTTCGTAATTTCCTCCATCTGCTAGCATATGTGCTTCTGTCAAATTTCGTTTGTCTTCTGATGATGATTGATCCCATGCTTCCTGGATTTCTTATTTTGTGCCGTTGCAACATTTTTCCACATATTGCCATTTGCGTGAATTTAATACCATTCGTCCTATCATTTTCGCTATGGATGGATTGGTTTTGGCTCTTTTCTTGATGCTCACTTCCATTTGGTCGTGGATGTTGCCTGCTTTTGGGTTGCATCTTCGCTTCCCTTCCAATCCTTGGACGTGGGACCGTTCATCGCTGGTCCTATCCTTTGGCGTTGATCCCCTCTTGTAGGATTTGTTCCGACATATCTCGCAGGGAACCTCCAAGTGTTTGCGGTGCCCATCTTGCGGGACCTCCGCAAGATCCACGTGGGGGGCCCGGCGCCACTCGGTGTTAGGCGACGTTCCTCCGCCACTTTGTGGCGAGGCCTCAAGGTCAGCGCCCTTTGAGTTACCTTGTGCCGTTGCATGTCCTTCAGATCCCGATCTCGGCCTTGGGATTTCCGGTTTTCCGATTAGCGATACTGACCTCGATGGTTCGGTTGGATGCGGTTCATGCTGCCCGAAAGTCGGCGGCTCTCGTCTTTTGTGGTTGTCTCGTTTTTCATACCATTTTCCTCCAATGTGATGCTCTACGCAATCCCTTGAACAACATCTTTTGGATAGTGATGCTCGATTGTTTATTTGTTTGCGGTATGGGTGTTCGTCTACGTACTCGCAATATTCTATTTCCTCCTCATCTGTCATGTCGGTGGATATGTTCCATGAGGCTTTGTATTTGTTCTGGCACATCTCACATCTGCCTGGTACTCTTTCTTGTTCGCATTTCCATCGGGCGCCGTTTATATTATACCATTCGTCTGGATTTTCTTTCTGCTGCTTTTCAATCATATCTTCTGTAGTGCTAAAGTTTTCTACTGCCTCTTTTTGATCTACTTCCATCGGTGATGTTGTGTCTTCATCTTCAAGGTTTACGCAATTTGTGCTGTCCATTTGTCCTTGTGTGTTGTTCGTCACTTGTCTGCCTTCGCTAACATGTAGAGTTTCCTCCACAGCGGCTCTGGCTAGTATTTTCTTGTTGCTCTGGCACATTGAACACAGCTGAACGACTCGTGATCCTTCAAACTGTGACTCTTTGCAATTGCCTGTTGGACACTTCGGATGGTCGTTTCCTACTGATATTTCCGGCATTCCATGCAAGGCCATGCCTAATAAAGCTCTTGTTGTTACCCTTGGTTCTTCGTATGGCTCCCTCGATAATGCTGTGTCGTATAATATCTTGAATCCTTTGTGACATCCTTCGTTTGTCGATGTGCCATTGTCTTGGATGCATTTTCTGAATAGGTTTTGAATTGCTTCCACCGATTTTGTTTGTCGTTGATTGTGAGTATCTACCGTTACTGCTTTGAGTAAGTCCTTAATGTTGACGTTGTCTTGGGTGTAATACATTTTTGCATGAGCTGCCAAGTTTTCTTCATCGTGCATGGCTGTTTCAATTCTTTTCTCGTCATGCTCTCTTTGTTTGCATCTCTCGCACTTTGATTTTGTCATTATGCGAATGTCAGGTTGATCGCTTTTCCACCTGCAAATGTCGTCGGCTGACATTGGAAGTTCGCATTGGTCGCATGCTGCCCATTCGGATATCCATATTTCCCAATACTCGCATGCTTTTCTGACTACCCATTCTATGCATTCGCTTCTTGATGCAAAACATCCTTCTGGGTGATGTGAGTCTTTTAAGTGATTGTCCCACATCTCTACTGGTTTGAATTGGTGAAATGGTTTCGTCACTCGTTTGTTTTCTTCATGTAGCATTTGCATCGAGCCGTATGCTTCGTTGGGTCCTCCATATGTCACCGATATTGCTATATTGGATGTTTTGTCTTTTTCTCTTTTGGAATGCTTTATAATTCTTAGGCTTTGATGCTTTTCATTAACCTTTGTCAGAACCTTTTCCATCTCATCTGGTTTTCCAATGATATACACTGATCGTTGTTCCAGCGTGCCTGATCTCAATGTCTTTTTCATGTTTTCACATTTTGCTCTGTGATTGTATGTCACTTGCTTGTTTGGGCATATTTTCGAATGAATTTCATTCGTAAGTCTGTACACTTGCAAGTATCTTCCGTAGTATGTTTTCGTCATACAAAACCTTGCAAGTTCTCTGATATCCTGATCGTTGCTGCATAGGATCAATGCTTGGCCGTTGTTGTATACTGATGCTTCTTGCACTTTTCTGCTTTGGCGTAGGAAGCTGATTAGGTCTTCCTTTTGGTGCAGTGTTCTTCTGGGTGCTAAGTTCGTCACTACTGCTGTGCGTGCTTTTAGGTGTTGTTCATGTCTTCCTCGGTGTAGCGCTTGCATCATGTCTTCATAATCTTTCTCTTTTTCTTCTTTTGTTTGATCTTCAATCTCGGTTTGCTCACTTTCCTCTGATGTGAGTTGTGCTTCCTCGATTTCTTTTGCTGTCATTTTCCATCCGTCGCACTCATGCTTTCTTTATCTTGTCCATGCTTCTAATAGGTCGTTGTCGTTCTCTTCCATAAATGATAGTATCTGCTCCTGCCATTTTGTGAAAGTCATCATTGTTCTCGAGATGCCTTGCTCTCTCATGATTTGCGTTTCCCATGTTTCGTTTGTGTCTTTGTGATTGGATTCTTTCCATTCGTTTCCTTTTTGTGTCTGTGCCCATGCTGTTAACAGGCTGTGTAATGCTCGAATCCATTCTCTACATATTCTTCTCTCGTCTGTTCTCATGAACTGGCTTCGTGATAATAAACATTCTAAGTCTTTTTCGGTTATGAATGGTAAGGATTGGTATTGTTTACTTTGTCTCCCTTTTATTCGTGCGAATTCTCGTATTTCGGCCTTCGTGGGCTTTCTCATCTCCATGATTGGACCGAATGCATTGTCTGGTAATTTTGTGTTGTTCAATGCTTCCATGGCCTTGGTTGCTTCGTTTTCCGAATTGAATGTCACCATGGCCAAGTTATCGTTCTGCTGATCTTCGTTGTATGCAACTTGTACGGTTATGTGTCCGTATTTTCTCCTGAGTACTCTGATGTGCTCTCTCTGCTTGACATGTGATTGCTCAACTGTTCTTCCAAATTGCTGTCTGGTTTTTGTGATCCTTCTGATGGCTTTGTCGTTGTTGGCAAACCTGTCACTCTGACATTTATCTTTGGGTCATTCCTTTTGACGTCGAGCTCTTGGAATTCGTGAAATGGGTATTCTATTGTAATGTTTGACGCTTCTGCTTCGTCTCGGGTTCTTCCTGATCTTTTGTGAAGCATCGTCCAGGGTTCGATTGTCCCATTTCGTTTGATTCTGAGTAAAGTTGCGTACACTGGTCCTTTCCATTCCGGTGTTCGGGTTTCTACTTTGTAGTGAGCTTCGTTGCTATGCCGCATAATGATGATCTTTCTAATCTCCCAAGTTCCGTTTTGATCAATTACGCAATGCGTTTGTTGACTATTCTCTGTTTGGGCTTTCAGTTCGGTTTGTCTTGGGTTGTTTGATAAGTGAGTGGTGAAGTTCAGGTCTGCTTCATAGGCTCGGAACAAGTCCCCTACTTCAGGCATTAGTTTCTCAGACCATAATTTGTCTACTCTGTACATTTATGTTCCTGGGGGAAACAGTTCTTGATTTTTTCTTCTTCCTGGATCCAAGAGTTTGGTTCTTCATTCATCCATGTTAATTCCATCAATAGGGATATTTTTTATTTGCCTTGTGCTTCTGCCAATCATACCATTCCAATGTTGTTTCACCGCCCAGTATTCTTTCCCGTGGTTCTCCTTTGTCTCCTGGTGTGGTCATTTTGTAATTACCATTGGTTTGTCCTCTTGTTTTCTTGATGATTTTTCTTTCGATTCTTTTGCCCACCTCTTCCATCGAGTCTGTTATATTCGCCCACAGTCGAAGGATTTCCTGCTGTATGGTTTTCGTGTTGCTTTCCCTCTGATTGTTCCATCTTTTCATCACCTTGACCGTAACTGGTTTGTTCCATAGCTCGTTGTTTGGATCGAAGGGTCTTGTTAATAGTTTCACTTCCTGTCCATCTTTCATTTTTGTTAGGATGGTTTTTGCCGTTGTTAGTATTGCTTCGTGTTTCAGCGTTGCGGTGTTCTTAATTTCCTCGACCAATGTCTCTTTTGATTTTCGAGCTTCTCTTAATTTTTGTTGCTCTTGTGCTGTAATTGGTGGCTCCGTAGGATTCGGATTTCCGGCTTCTGGTTTGGTTGTTTCAAGGAATCTTGCACTCTCTTCTCTGCTTAGCGGTATCTGAACTGGTGCTTTCCATGACTGCGTCCAAACTGCTATATCTTGCCCTTCTTCATTTTCCCATGTTATTCTTGCTGTCAGTAGTCCGTTTGGTTCTTGCCATCCTATTTTTCTTACTTTGTAGCTTTCGAGCTTGAATTCGTTCATTTCTTTCATCATTTTGGGATTGGGTGGCCGAATTATTTGTGCTGTCAGAGGTTGTGCTGTGTGATCCAGCACTAGTTTGAACGATGTTTCATTGTCCTCGAAAACTATATTTCCGATTGGTTGACCGGTTGCTTTGTCTTTTCTGGCAACTTTGATGGTCACTGCTGGTAGTGCTGTCCCAAGACAGTTGTTGATTCTATGTGGATGATTTCTTCACATGGCGTTGTGTTCTGATCAGAACTGTTTGTGTTTTCTGGGATTTTAAATAGTGTGCATTTCCATGTGCCTTCCATGTGTCTTGCTTCCCATGTGACAGTGCGTATTGGTTGCATATTTCACATAGGCTTCTTATCTTGTGTGTCCGCACGAGGGCTTCGTTTGCTTTCGTGATCTTTGTCGTGTTAATTCGTGGGTATGAATTGTTTTGTATCCATGGTAGTGCTTCGTGGCAATTTGTGCATCGTAATGGTGGATCGAGTTCGAATCGTTCTTTTTGAGATGATGGCGACTCAGTGATTGTTGAGTTTCCCCCACAACGCTTTGTCGTTTTATTTACTTCATATTGCTTCTCGATTCCACTCCGAACTGATGCCGTATTTGAAGATTTTCGTTTGTCTCTGAGGATTTGCTTGGCTTTCGCTGATGCTCTCTGAGTTCGAGCCATTCTGCTCCATCAGGTTTTTGTGTTGTGATCTTTTCCAAATTGTTTGTTTCTTCGACGTCGGTTCGAAAGAAGTTGTGATTGTCGATCATCCAATCCAGCCTTATTTTGTCCTCATTTTTTCCTGACTTACTAATGAAGTCCAGGTGTAATATTTTGCGATATTTGGCATATTCTTCGTTCAGTTTGCTTTGAATGAGCGCATGACTGCTTTGAAAATCTTCTAGTTCTTCTGGACTCATTCCGCCAGCATCTTCATTTGCGGTATCTTGTCTGGATCTGCTTAGTGCGATTTCCATAATTACACTAATTTGTTTTGCAACTCATGTCTTTGTTAGGTAGACAATGATTTTTCGGTTTGTATTATGTTCATGGTCTCTTTCCATCCTTTGGCCCATCCTGACGCGTCCCATGATCCGTGAGTATCACCGCTTCCCCATGAGCCTCCTCCGCTTCCACGGTTTTGTCTTTGTTCGCTTGGTGGCGCCCATGGTCTGGTGGCTCCTGGGTCTGGTTCATCATCGCTTTTTCCTGGCTCTGAATATCGCGTGAAGGATCGTGCATATTGTCCGTCTTCATTCACGGTCCATAGTTTTATGTATGCGTCCCATTGCCAGTTTTAGACTTTTACTTTTGCGATGAGGACTGCGAATGGTGCCAGTCGGAATTTTTGCATTTTCCATGTTAGTCCCGTCACTTCTACGTGATCTGGATTTCCCGTGAATCCTAGTTCCGATATTTTATGGGTTTGGCCTCTCCATGATGGATTGTGTTTGATGTCGGGTCTTGTGTAGAGAGGCTCTCTATTTCTTCCCTTGCTCTCTCCTTTCGCTGGTTGGTCTGGTTGAGTATATATTTTGGTTCCTATTCGGGGCCAGTATATCTGATCTCCGTGTACTGGTCCTGATTTTCTTGAACTTCCTCCCCGTCTCCAGATCGCCTTTTCTAAATGGTATCTTGCATTTTCGTCGTTCCACATGTTTGCCTCGTAGCCTGGTTCGATGTAGCATTCGTCTTCTCCTTTCCACTCTGTTCCTTCCCAGTTCAGCATGCAGTGGTTCCACCATGGCTCTTCTGGTTTTCCGACTCCATATGTATCTTGTCGTGAACCTGCTGTGTCTGGTGAGCCGTAAGTTGTTGCTACTTGGAGATACATTTCTTCAAAATCTCTTGCACTTACGTCTACCACCATCATGAAGTTTAGTGCAGTTCCTTCGCATGTGGACATGTTATGAATTTCCATATAATTGTCCTGAAATTGGAAGTCTGGGTCATGTACTTGAAGTGCCTCATATACCGATGGAAATTCGGCTATGACGTTTCCGTCTGGAAACATTGTAACTTGTGGTACTCCTCCAGTTGTGTTTCGTCCTAACCTTAATCTGTTTGCTATGGAGTCCTGGGTCCGTAATGTGTCGTCATAGATTGCGTCTTAAACCATTGATTTGCTGATCCTGGAACAGGCGTTCTTGATCTGGCTCTGTCTCTATTGTCAGTGTCCCTTGTTGGTGCTCTTCCTCGGGTCGGTTCTTGAGGTGTTGTTGTGTCCATTTCTTCTGCTGAGTTTCGTGTTGAGCCCTCTGAATGGCGTGATGTGCTTGTTTCTCCCCATACTGAAATGGTTATCGTGTCGTTTCGTATTATTTTGTTTCGTAGTATGCATAACGCACTTTCACGCGTTGTGTTGTCTACAAATGTTATGGTTTGAGTTTTCTTTTCACGGCTCGGATGTATTCGTCTGATTGTATGTTATTCAGGCCTGTCGAATGAAGTCTTGTTGGGTGATTCATTGTCACCATCAAGGGTTCTCTTTTTACTTTGTACCATACTTCGTTTTTCGTCTTGTCTCCTGACGGATCTTCCCATTCGATCTTGTCTTTCTCTTTTGCTCCACCTTCTTCGTGAGGGTTTGTGAATCGACCTTCTTGTTGGATGGTGTTCCATTCTTTCTTGTGCCAGTCATATATGTAGATTTTTCTCGTGAGAGTCTTCGGTCCTGTGTAAGTGAGTTTTTGTAGCATTCCTTGTGAGTCTTCTATCAAGCATCCTTTTATTGTCGATGCATTTTCTTCATTTGTATCTGTATTTCGTTTTGGTGCCCATAAGCCGTCGCATAATAAGTGTCTCTTATAATTGCTTGCTTCATATGGCTGTGTGAATGTTTGTTCGTACCATGTTTCCATTGTTGGCCAGATCACTTCTCTCTTTCCATCTGTCGTAGTGTGGTTGCGGCTGTATTGTCTCAGATAATCTATCGTCGCTTGTGCGTCTTGGTCTTCGGATAGGATGATGATTGCCCATGTTACTTTTGCGCTTGCAAATACTTTCATTTCCCAGTGTTTGCTTCCATCTGGTAACCACTTTGCCCATCTTTCGAATTCTTCTTGTCGTTTTGGATGGTCTCCTTCTGGTAATCCTGTGACTATGATCATTTGTTTTGCTTGCTGAATACATTCATTTCTGATGGTTGCCACTGGATTTTGCTGTTTTCTGTTTGGGTCTTCTTTTCTGATGAACTCATCCAATGCTTGGATTTTAGCTGTTTTTTCTTCTTCGTTTCTTCCCCCGTTTAGATGTACTCTTTTTGAACTCATGTAAAGTCCTTTTGAGTGCTGGGTCATTTGCTTTTGTAATTCGTCTCTCATCTTGCAGTGTTCGTCAATTTCATATTTCCGAGAATTGTTTACCTTTCCTGGGTTTTTGATGACATTCTCTCGTTTGTGGCTTTTTGCTCGTTCGCAGTCGTTCCCTGACGCACATTTTCCAATTTGCTTGTACATCTCGCATTGTTTGTTTCGATTTGGGTTTTCTTTTCTTTCTTGTTTGAACCGCTGTCTAGTTGTTGTCGTGTAGTCCATGTATGGACAGCCAGCACCTGTCCTTGCTTAGTTCAATTCCGGATATGACATCATCATTCTGTTCTGAAATCGTTTCGATTGATTGAAGTCTCTTTGCTGCTGTTCTTGTAGTGTTCTCGGGAGTGTTGAACTTCCTCGTTTGCGTTTTGCTGAGCTGGAGCCTGATTTCCAGATTTTGGCTACGAATAGGTCCATTGGTGTCTTGGTTTCGTCTCCGTCGGTGGGTGTTATTGATTTCGTTGCAAATTTCAATGCTTGTGCCATCGAAGTGCCTGTTTCGGTGAACCAATGGTCTGCGAGCTTTTTCTGTTCCGTGCTTAGTGTTGCTGTGTTCTGAAGTATTATTCTCTGTTTCTCTTCATATTTGGCGTCGGCGCCTCTTCCTCATTGCTGCTCACAAATGATTCGTCTGAGTTGCTTGGTAACGCGACTCTTCCTCGTTCTTCTGGGCGCATCTTGTCTTGATATATCTCTATCATTTTCATTTGAATGTATATCTGGTCATGTCCCCATGCCTGGAAATCTTTCCTTACTCCCACGCAGTCTTCGCTAACTTCTTCTATTGTTGCCAAATCCCATTCGCTTGTATTTTCTTGCGCTACGACCCTGCGTCCTTGCTTTAGCCAATCTGGAGGATTTCCTCTCCATAATTCTTCCATTGTTGGATTCTTTCCGTGATTGATGTCGTCTCGTGCTTCTGGTTTCTGTCTGCAATTGGCGCATGCTTGATACCACATGCGGCCTGTTATTGCAACCCTTCGTGCTATCTTGCATATCTCGCATGATGGTGGAAACTTTCCTGGTGGGTCGTTTCTTATGGCGTTCCACTCTTCGAAGGCGTCGAGGGTTCTTTGTATTGCCCAGTTTGGGTTTTGTGGGATTCTTCGGTTGTGAACGGCAAGTTTTTGTAATACGAACATCACTGTCTCTTCATCTTCAAGTGGAATGTTTTGTAATGTTAATAGCAGGGTATTTGCCCTCAATGCTTTAAAGATTTGTTTTGAATACAACTCCTCGTGTCTTGTTTGAGATATGATTGGCTCTTCATCTGGTTCTTGCATCTGAGTGAAGTCGAATCTTGTTGCATTCCTTGTCCATATGGATCCGAGTGAAGTGTTTCCTCCCAATCTTCTGTTTTTCAATTGCGTTATCGCTGCTAATGCCATTGCTGCTGATTCGAACATTACTATTGCGAATCCTGTCCTGAAAAGGTCTTTTAGGTAGTCTTGCTTTATGTGCGCGACACAGATTTCTTTTTCAATTCTCAGTGTCTGGATAAGGATTCCTGGTAGGTCTTCTAAGTTGGTGCGTATGTCTTCGTCGTACTTTGATCTTGCTAGCACCCATTTGCCGTTCTTTTCGTAGTCTATGTGTCGTTTTGATAAACCTTTGATGTTTACTGTTCGATTTCCTCTGAGTCTTACCTCTTCTTCGTCTTTGTCGCCCATTTGTTTTGTTACTCCTGGCATCCACCTGCAGTTGTCGGGTAGTGGTGTGTATCTTTGTAAAGCTTTTCCTTTTGCTTTTTCGCATGAGCATTTTTCTATCGTCCACAAGCGTACTACCCCGCATTTGCATTGAGTGTATTGCGCTTCGGTATCATGTCTCTCACTGGCATATTCCAGCACGCTCAGTGCGTTTGTGTACTGGATGTGTTCTTCCTCGCCTATGGGATGATAGTGGTTCAAGAATTGGTTTTTCTTATTGAGGCGTCCTCTTATGTGTGGATGGTTCCACCATGGTACCATTCGTTTGGCTTCTTCTTTTGGTACGACCCATACGTTGGCCATGTGCTGCATCGCGCATTCTGGTCCGCATAATTGATTTTGTTCCAGCATGAATTTTGGTGGGAGCACTTGATTCATCCTTAGTTCATCTGCTATGGTGTTTCGGCATATGATACACAAGATTTGTGGTTCTCTGGTCATATCCACATCATCTGCGGTGCTGTTGTTGTCCTGATGCGTAGATGGTGCATCACTTTGTGCTCCTGTTCCCGGTTCTGATGCGACAATTGATCCTGCTCCTGGGTCTGATGCGATTGGAGTTACTATTGATTGTTGCTTCTCTTTGCGTTTTCGATTTTTCATTTCCTTAAGTTCTGTGTCAAGAATTTCTTCTAGTTCTTCATATGTCTCTTTATCGACTTTTTCCAATTTTGTCTTGTTCGCATCACTCATGTTCTGTCAAGTTTTTGTCATTGGCTATGTCTTTTGGTTCTTTGTGCTTACAGCATTGTTGTATGAATCTTAGTAGTGGTGTTGGTGATGATATCTTTTCAACTCTTTGTATGATGTTGTCATCTTCGTCTTGTAGTAGTGCAATCATTTCTTTGATCTTCATGATTAACTGAGGTGTTAAGGATGATTGTGGTGGTTCTGCTGGCATGATGACTTCGGCTTCTTCTTGGTCTTGAAAAGCTTTCAACGCTTCATGGAATCTTTCTGCGAAATCCTGTACTGTTTGTTCCATTTGTCCTGCGATGTTGCTTGCTCTGAGCTCAATTTCTTTCTTTGTTACGGATTGTACTGTCACCAACATTGCTCGTGATGTGCATGACATTTTCGTTTCACCTCCTCTTCGGATTACTCGTTCGTCGTATCCTTCTCCTTGAAAGAACGTCTTCGCTTCTTCTGATTCTAGGTACTTCTCATTGCACCTTTCGATGCGAAAGTATCCTGTGTCGAGTTCTCTCATACAGTTTTTCTCTTCTTCTTCTGCGGCGTTCGTTACTTCTGGAGGTGATCCGTGTTGTTCTGCTGATGATGAGGGTCTTGATGTCACGACTGGTTTTTCTTCAGGTTTCTTCGACGTGGGTTCGTATTTCACTCTCGGTTGTTTCGCGCCTGCTATGCATGACATCATAAGAGCTGCACCCGTGTTCATATCGAATTCACGGTCTGGTATGGTAAGGATTTTGCATTTGGTTCGCTCAGGGTTTCGTTACACCAGTTTACCCATCGGATTCCTGGTGTGTTTGCACTTGTTTCCATGACTTGATCAATAAGACCTGTGTTTTTCGTGTAGTCTTTGCTTGTTTGGATCATGAATCTTATCTTGGATCTGGTGGATCGGTCTACGTCTCTGGTGCTGTTCCTTCCTTTTCGGATCAATTTCTCGAGTTCCTTTGTCATTGATGCCGATGATGGTGTGTTTTCAATAAGAATTTTGTCGGTCTTGTGCGCTGAATTTTCGTCGATCCAGGATTCCGTGTCAGCCTTCTGCGATTGTAGAGTTTCCTCCACAACACTTCCAGCTTGGCCCGATCCTCCTGGCTTGTCCTTGGGGGGGTGTGCCGAGTCGACACGGCCTGGAGCGTTAACTGCATTGTCGTCATCAATCTCCATCGGCTTAGCAGAGTCTGCAGAGGGCTGCGTCGCTGCCATCGCTTGCGGGGAAGACCTTTTGGGGATTCAAGCGCTTGTTGCACACTCGGGCTACGCATACAACGCCGTGGACCTTCTCTGCACTCGAGACTGCGGATTTTCTGGGGATTTTAATACCGGGTTCTCCTATTTGTGCTAGTTTACACAAATTTTCCCATTGGACCCCAGTGAAGGCACCCTTAATTAAAAAATCAGCTATTTGCTGTTTGGTTCCCACATACTTGATGGAACTGTTGTCATCATCACGCAGTCTCTCGAACATCCAATCCAGATCTATCCGATGCGTTCTGGTAAGTGTCTCATGTTCGGCGAGCGGTCTTTTGTGGTTGTCTTAATCAACGCTTCCTTGTCTTCGTATATATTTTTTTGCGATCTCCTCAATTTCTTCTGATATGTTACTTGGAACTTCGTGCATTTTCATGATCGCTTCGGTAATCTTCGCGTCTTTTGCTTCGTCCGAGTTGTCTTGCTTGTCTGGATGTACGGTCTTTTCCGGTGGTATGTCTCTCATTGGCCTTGGTTTTCTTCCCGGCGTGCTGTCTCTTGGCGCCCCTTTGCCTTTTCCTGCCATCGGATATTTGCCCTTTCCTGTCATTGAGTTGGAGTGTTTTGGTTTGGTGGTTGCTTCTGCCGTTTCGCATCTTTTCAAGGTGGTGAGCACTATGTTCCAAAATGCCAGACATGGTAACCCTTCCATTCTCAGGGCTCCTTCCAGAACTATAATCTCCGCTTCCGTTGATGAATGTGATACCGCTCCTTGCTTTTTGCATATCCAAGTGAGTGGCATGAATGTGTTCTCTCCAACTAAACATACGTATGCTCCTGTTGTGGATTTTGAGTCTCGTAGGTATCCTGCAAAGCTTGCGTCACAAAACATTGCTATCCAGCAGTTTTCTGGTGCATCTCCTATGAAGCAATGCTGTACGTAGTGTTCAGTAATCTTGATGTATGATATGAATTTTAATAGCCGTTTGTCGCATGCGACTGTCCACTTCGTGACTTCTCTTGCCAACATACTCACAGTCCATAACAAATCTGGTCTTCCGATCCTTGCTAGGAACAAGCACTTTAATACACATCTTGCTGCTTCTTTGTGTAGTTTGCCTTTGGTTTGAAAGTCCTCTGGTGATAATTGATGGTCATCAATGCATGGCGTTAAAACTTCTTTCAGTGTGCATTCGTCTACGTCTGCTAGTTCGCAATATCTTTCGATGCATTGTCTTGCATGCCCTGTCATGTTGTATTCGAATGATTTTATTTGTGTTTGTTCTTCTTTCTCTGGTGCCAGCATCGCCTTTGGTAGACGGGATTCATTGTCTCTTGGTTTTCTTGTCAGTTCTTTCCAATACTTTTCAGCGTTCAACAATAACATGGCTTCTGCTGGTTTCTTTTCTTTGCTTCGTTTTCGTTGTTTTTTGACCGTTGTCTTTGCTTTCTTTTTGATTTCTGGTGTGTTGTTTTCGTCATCTGTATTTAAATTGATGTCATCTTTTCTCTCTTCTTCACTGCTTTTGGATCTTGATCTAGTTCTCGATTTTGCTTTGGGTTTTGCTTTTGGTTTTGCTTTTGATGATGCTTTTGCTTTGGGTTTCTTCCGAGCATCTTGAGTTTTCTCAGTATTTTCATCCACTGATTGTTCTGATGGGGTTTCTTGGTTCTCATCGGTTTTATTGTTGGTCTTTTTGCCTTCTGATAAATTTGCCAAAAAGATTTCTTCGCTGCGTATCTTTCTGGCTGCGGCTGAACGTCATTCTGCCCGCATCCTAGATATACGCTTTCATCTAATTCTTCTGTTGGGTCGAGATCTAAGTACTTCTTTATTTTTGGCCACATATTTTGTACGTTCGGTGATTTGCCTGCTATTTTGAAGTCGTCTACGTAAACTGACAGGAATAAACATGGTTCTTTGTGTATGTACATGCATTCCCATCCTTTCATCTTGATGAAGTTTAATTTCATCAATTTCTCTTCACAGGACTTTCCCCATAGTAATCCTGCTAGTGGATGGCCGTATAAGTTTAGGCGTAGTCTACATACTGGTTCTTTCATGCCTTCCCATGATTCTGGTCGCCTTCTCGGTGGTAGTGTTATATATGTTTCTAAGTCTTCTGGTAATGGAACTTGGGTGTATGCACTGACTGCGTCACTGATTTGTCCTTCCATTCCCGGCATTCTTGCTAAGGCGTCTAGGAATTTTCCTCCTGACATGTGTGATGCTGATGTACTTTGTTCGGTGAACACCGCATAGAATCCTGATTCATCTCTTACTTTGTCTCCTCTGAACACTACTCGTCCTTTGTATCCCGTAAACTTCAAGTCTTTTCTGAATTCTTCCGACTGTTCTGAATGTTTTAAGTGACAGAGCTCCATTAGTTCTCCTAAGTATAACCTTTTCCCTGTCATTTTTGATTTTTCGATGATATCAGTTTTTTCTACTACTTCGTATTTGTCCCATGCTTTCTTCACGTTTTTTAGCTTGTCCCATTCGTGATCTAGGGCCTTCTTTGCGTTTGGTGTGTGGACCATGGCCCAATGTTTGTTGGCAGCACTCGGATGAGCTGACATCGTTCTCTTTTCTTCATGTTCTCTTTCTTGCACTCTTGCAATCATGTCGACATATTCTGTCATTGACTTTTGTTTTGTCACTCTTTCTTTTATTCCATAGCCATCTGTATCGCTTTCCGTTGATTTTGCGTTGCTTCGTCCTGCACCGTTCTGTCCGTGGTTCTTGTGATTTGTGTGACGATTTCTTTGTATATGTTGATTTCTTATGAACTTGATCTTTTCGTATGGTTTTATCTCTGTGTCTGTCTCGATCATCATTGCTGGTGCTGCTTTCGCTGGTTCTTCGTATTTTTCTCTGGCTTTCTTCATGATCTCTCCCCATCTTCCGACATCTTCTTTTTCTATGTATTTGACTTCTCTTTTTGCTCTTAATGCTTCTTGTCTTGGTCCTTCCTTCTTTCATTCTTTTGTCAATTCTTTTCTATCGCTTTCCTTGATCAAGCACCCTTCGGCTTTCATGATGTTTCCAGGTCTGTTTGTTTTCTGTGTTTTCACTAATTCTCCTCCATGAACGTGAGGAACTCGTGTGTATCCTTTTGGTGGTCTCTCTGGTATCAAGTAGAACGTAGTGGTTCCTACCCATGGTGCACTCAGTTTCACTTCTGGTTCTTCGTACCAGCAATCATAACTGATTGCTTCTTGTTTGTCCTTTAAGGTAGTTTCTGTTTTGCGAATAGAGTCTATGAATTCTAATGGTATTGGACAGTTGTCTTTTGTTGGTACAACTTTGCGGAGTCGAGGTTGGCGATGTATCTTTTGTAGCAGTCCTCCTTTAATGATCCATGAGTCCTGTTACTTTCGTCTCTGTTGTATCTTGATTTCATCTTCATCTGTATCGGTTTTCTCGATGTCATTTTCTGATTCGGTTTCTTGATCAGATGTCGTGGTGGATGATGGTATGTCACTCCCCTCTGTGGTTGACAAGTCTGATTTATCGTATGAATCATCTTCCCATTGTTCTGGTTCTTTTCCTTCCGGATACTGCATTGTTTCTTGAGGTAATGGTTCTCCCTCGGATTCTGTCATAGTTTCCGCCTCAGTTTCTTCTTCGTCGTCTGCCTGATCCGCCTCTTTTTCGATCTTAGCATATCGACGTCTCCTTACTTTTTCTGCTTTGTCCATTCCTGGTTGTTTCAGCAATCCTTCTGCGAGTGGGAATATGAATGGTAGTCGATTCCCATTCTTGTCTTCTGGTATGTATACGTTTCCTATTGGTATTTTTTTCACATTGACTTTTGCTGGTGTCGATGCTTCCTCTATCTCTTCGCAATTCACAAACATAAGACTCTTGGTACATTTACCTCCATAGCGTTGTTCGTGTCCAATGAATAAACCATCTAATACTTTTGAATGGTACTTTTCAATTTTGGCTATGTCTCGTGGGTCTAATGGTTTATAGAGTACTCGTGCTCCCATTGGTAATATTGGTCCGGTGAATTCCACTTCATATCGTTTTGTGTAAGCTGTTTCTCCGCCTACTAGTATGTCAATGACGCATCGGTATAAACAGTACAACTGCATTGCTTTCGGCCACCAGAACCACAGAATCCTAATTGAAACAACATGCATGATGTGCCTTCTTTTACTCGTCTTACTGCTCGTTCTGCTATTCCGTTTGTCTGGGGTTTGTACAGTGTTGATGTGTCATGAGGCCATCCCATTGCTTCTAGTGCACTTTTCAGCTCTTGAGAGTTGTCTGTATACACCAGATTTGCTTGTTTATCTGTTCCCATGAACATCTTGAAACATTTTGTTGTTTCCTCTG
>JACKZZ010017052.1_pt1 | contig 32046 bp, 24 predicted proteins | sample 8027871 | NCBI WGS metagenome assembly JACKZZ01 (sample SAMN15724774, study PRJNA655200) | protist metagenome | isolation source: fluorescence activated cell sorting (FACS) single amplified genomes of... | place: USA: West Boothbay Harbor, Gulf of Maine | collected 2000-07-19
TTGTCTTTAGAGGACATTGGCACTGATAAATGGATTACCCAGCATGAAATCATAGAGAAATTGAATTTACAAGCTCATCATTGTGCACAGAATAACTTGGATAATTATGTAGTAGAGGCTTTTGTTACTTTTGATAAAGTAGAGACGCTAATACATAACTTATTGGTCATTGAAGCTTGGAAAGAATTCTGTTTTCCCCATCTCAAAACATTGCTTAAAGACACGACGGAGGCTTCTATGCGGCTCTACTTTGTAGTAAGTGTAGAAAGAAAGCATATATAGTCATGATATATTAATATATATATGATACAGTGTTACCATGAAGCGATGATTTGTAATTTGTTAGAAGTGGCCATGTTTCATGAACATGTAGTGGAAAGTGCGAGTGGATGTATGATGGAATTGGTAGATTATTGTATGAGGAAGGTGACGTGGTTGATTACATTAACCCCAGACGAATTGGCTGAATTGCATCCACCATCTGTGGATAGAATTAAAGAAAAGATGAATACGTCGAGTAGAGATGTATTAGAACGACAGTGGCTGCACATTGGTTTCAAAACAGGAGTATTATCCATCTCTTTATTGAGATATCTAGCAGAACATATTCAAGTCTTGCCACTGAGTACGGTCACACGTATGTTGGATACACATGATGTCTTGATCTCCATCGTTCCACTCATGGATTCACCTCCATGGACAACTCGTTCAGAGAATGGAGAATGGAAAAAGTTTGTGGATCAGAAATGGAAAACAGTTCCTGCACAAGAGTTGTTGCAAGTGACTAAACTTGAAGCCCAATTGTGGTTGCTATTGTACTATCTGACGTGTAGTCGTATCTGTCGAGAGAGATATAGTTTCAATACGTTTCGTAAGGGACAAGTCTTGCGTTTGAGGAAGTATTTAAATGAAATTATATTGGATCAAGTTCCTGTATTGACACATGTACAGCGGTATATGGATGAATTGTCGATTATGAATACACCCGATACAGGGTCAAGAGGAGGTGGAGGGATGGGGAATAGTTGTTTGGTTCTTGAAGCTGTTCCTGTGATTCGTGAAGGTATTATCAAGAAGAGGGATTGGAAACAATTGGCTGAGGACCAGATGAAAGAAATCTACTCTAAGATTGATAAGAAAGGTGGTGATCTTGCGATTAAACGGATTGTCGATGTGTACAGTATGGACGGAGTGGAAGATGTGTTGGGAGAACCTGAGCTCCCAGCAGAGTTGATGGGGATAGAAGAGAATACTACAATAGAAGAAGAGGTTCAGATGCAGTGCAATACACCTCAGTCTCTCATGTTGGAATTCTATAAAGAAGAAGGAGATGCTAAACCTTGCGCAACGACTTGCTTTGAAATCGATATCGAATCGAAAAAGGAAATTCCATTGCCAAATGAACAACTTCAACACCGATATACTGTTCTTAATACACCAACAAGTAAAGAACATTCGTCGATTCCTTTCAATGCCATCATGAAAGCAACTATTGTATTACAAGATCAAACGCGTTTGCATGTGTTCTCTCAACGATTAGCTCTACCGATCTTGTCTGTATCGGATATGGTATCTGATTTAGAAGTGATTCAAGTGATTGAAAAGGAAGATAAACAAGAGGAGTTGTTGCCCAAGAAGATATGGAAACAAGCAGGTGGATTAGTAGCTGCACAAGATAAACAACCAGTTGTTGTACAAGTTCAGTTTGTGAAGATGGAGCAAGTGACAATGAGTGATATTGTCGAAAAATCAAGGCAGCCTAAGCTATTGGTGACAGAATGCAACAGCATAGAGGAGGTTAAGTTCAATTGTTATCACATGGGGCTTGTATTTGTATCCTTAACCTTTTAACTACAATACAAACAACGGATGCTATTAAAAGAGTATTATGCTGCGTCATAAGCAATGATATACTTTAACACTTCTTCATAAAGTGCCTGGCCTTGTGTAACCACTCTATATTTCCAATATCGATTCTGTCGCAGATAAAATACATCTCGAACGGCCTGAGCAGACGCCATCCGATGCATAGGATCATGTGTAAACATTGCAAGTTCTCTTCTTAGTGCTTGAAAGACTAAGATTGAAGGAACAGTGCCGAATTCTTGGGTAATAGGAAGGATCTTGGTCGCTTTAGGGAATAATTTAGCCATACCTTCTGGAATGCAACCAACGACGTGTTCATACCCTCCAGATCCATCTGCATTTTGAGTTCCTGATTGAGTTGTAAGTCGGTTGATTTGATCATTCGTTGATTCTTTCAAGACACTAATTCCATCTTCTTCAGTAGCAGGTGTATGAAAGATAAGAATATCATCTCCACTCTTTCCAAGACCAGTATGTAAATCAATGATTCCTACTGTTTTCACCTTATTTAATGCCAATTCTCTTTGAAGGAATTCTTGTACCAATACCAGACTTTGTTGCTGTTCATGGCCTCTATAAAAACATATATTAAATAAACCTACGTATTGCTTGTAGCTCTACGTACCCATAAAATAAAGTCCCAGGGAAATGATAATTCCCTGTAACAACTGTTGTCTTTAGAGAATGTAAACCATGAATAACAATCTCCTTGATCGCCCGTACCCAAAAATACACTTCATCCGTCCAATCCAACGCATGCTCTGGATTCATAAAGGAATAAAAGTTCATATATCCATACGCATTCGGATCCGAGTCTTCCTTTTCTTGAAATGTAGTCTTTGTGATGAAATTACGATTCAAATCCACTCCATTCTCATTCCAACGACGTAGCTATAGATTAATAGGTGTAACAGTTCTAGTCCAATTAGCATAGATTTTTACGTACGTACACGAGCCATTCCAAATGGATTTAAAGCATGGATGAATATCAAAGTAGGCAACTGGTCTTGGTGGTTCATACTACGAGCAAACAAATTCGATTCGTTCTTGAGCAAGGCCAACTGAATGGCACTTCCTGCAAATCCTTCTACGCCATGGGTTCCTGAAATCTGCAACAATACTTTATCAGAACGTCCTCTCAATATAGCAATATCAATAGAATAATCCATATCGGAGAGGTCTGTTAAAGGTAATGAATGGAATTCAAAGTGTGGTTTCATGGATAAAACTTGAGATTTAAAAGCACTCCGTGCTTGTAAATAATCTTCATGGAAATACAATGGAGCTTTCTCATATAGCTCACGTTCTTTTACATTTAAAAACATCATTTTAAAAGGATTTCCATTGTAGATATAACGATGTAGGCATTGATACATACATGCTATGAACATACCAAGGAGAGAGAAGCGATAGAGAGTCATGTTTTTTTTTTGAGAAAAAAGATGGCCTTTTTATCTGAATTATTCTCCAGAAATCAGAAAGAACAATGGCCTTTTTATCTGATTTATTCTCTAGAAAGTCAGAAAGAAAGAGAGAGAGAGAGAGAGATGGAGAAACAAAGTACGATACAGATGCAACAATGTATATCTACTATAAAGAAGAGAACAGATGAAATGTTTGAAAAACTGTAAGTCGATAGGGTCTTTTTTTAGAGAACGAACGTTCTTAAAACCTTTTTCTCATAGGGAAAATAGGGATAGTAAAGAATATACCATTGACGAGATATATGGTAAGGTAGATTATAATATATAACTTGGGTATCATATTGTGTTTAAATAGATATACGATGTCTTTTTGAATAGAGGATAAACACCAAGTCATGAGTTTATTTGATAAGGTGTATACAATGGTAAGTGATGTTCATTTTTCAACAGTGTGTATTATTAGTTCCAACCAATCATTCTTCCTTTCTTTTCATAGATGCATGAATCAAAACTATATGAATTAACAACTTCACATAAAGAAAATGCAACCGAAGAATCAATCAACGTAAGAAGAAAAATAAAGTAGATAGGATGTGTCAATCATTATACTATTCCATAAAACAATAGCAACTCAAAAAGAGTCTTGCGGAATTAGAAATCAAACGACAAAATCTCAATCGCCACGCTGGTGCAGCTTTGAAAGGATATTTAGAAAGCTAAGGGAACCTGTCCATGATTAGGGTATAAAGATAGCAATAATACTGTACACTGCATGAACGTGTAATAAACAAGCAATACCTTTCTCATCAGTTGGTGAGAAATGCTTTGTTGAAGTTGAAGTTGAACTTGTTTTTTTCTTTCCATTGTCGAATCATTAGAAGAACTAAATACTAACTTGCTATTACTACAACTATATTAATACATCAATAGACAAGTAAAAGGTGTGTACGAAATAAAATAGAACAAAGGATATGGGAATACATGGTTTAACTAAATACTGTACTTCTAAAAAACATATTCTATCCAATCCTATTGTATTGGAAGACACACATGTTGCAATTGATTTTGAAGCGTTGTTATTTTATTGTTGTTCTCAAGTGATTGAAGAACGACAGAGAACGACACGGTGTAGTGGATGGGCTATTTTAGGAGGTAGGATACTGATAAAAACTTTACATTGTATATGTTGATCATTGCTTTTATACGTTTTTTATTTTATTTAGGAGATGCGTCTTATATTGATCAATGGTTATCAAAACTCTTTATTGCATTGCAACAGTCGAATGTTAAGATTAGTTGTGTACAAGATGCACCTGTATCTATTGTCAAGAAAAAAGAAAAGGATCATATGAAAGAGACTACGTGGACTATTCGTAAAGAAGAGAAATTAAAGAAGAAACAAAAGGTGTTACAGACGGTATTTTCATCTTTTACAACTGGTGCTGCAAATGGAATTCTTGATAACAATTGGAAAGGTGATCAGATGGTACGCAATGGGTATCCTATCTTCCCATTAGCTGAACAACAAATTTATTTAACACTCAAGAGATACTCGATTAAGGTGATTACAGCACCCGGGGAAGCTGAAGCGTACATTGCCGATATGATTCGTAAAGGAGAGTATATGTATGCGATATCGAGAGATTCTGATTTTTTTATTATGAAAGATGCAAGGTACATTCCATTAAACGAATTAAGCATCAGTGAAGGTGAAGAGGGTGGAAATGAGAAGCCTTCGGTTGTGGGTAGAGTGTATACAGCAGAGAAACTAGCGGCTTGTTTGAATGTAAGCGTGTCTAATTTGGTGGATGTGTCTATTTTCTGTGGAAATGATTTCTCAGATCCCTTGTTTAATCAATTTAACTTTTCAAAACTCTTGAATTCCCCTACAAGACTACAAGAGAATGGATCGTATAAAGGGTATAATATCGGCTTGATTGCTAGCTGGGTTAAGATGAGTTTTGGGGTAAAGTCCATGTTTGACGATCCCAAGGTACTTGCGATTCTGGCCTCTCGGCCTAATGCAGCGGGTCTATTGAGTGACATTTATGAGTTTTATGGATATATAGAGGCTATTCCGAGTGTGTATTTGAACAAGAAAAGTAAGGACCCTGATGTAAAGCTGTTTAAGGTTTTGGATGACGCTGGAATTCCCAAATCATTCTTTTCGGTACATATACATGGCAAGCAACATGGTTATAAGGGATTTGAGTGCCATGATCAAAATCTGATATTCAGTGACGAAGATGAAAAGGACAATGGCATTGAACGCATTGTCTTGCAAGATCCTTTTCCTACAATTGATGATCTCCTAGTTGATATACGACGTGTCTATAGCTATCTTCTGAACTGGAACATATCACACGAAGAAAAGTTGTATAGTAAACGACTCCAGAAACACCGTAAAATTAAAAACTACATCTGCTATAATGAAATCCGTCAAATGGTTGGATATCCGTTCAATAGTACTAGTCTCAAGACAAGTGCGACTACGAATTTACAAACATACAACGCCCTAATACAGTTCCTTTCACGGCATATAAGGCCAATGTTGATCAAAACCCAATACAAGGACAAGTCGATATTGAATGTATATGGGGCGAATCCGTATCGTTCGCCTTATGGTAGAGAGAATGAGTTTATTTTCTCTTGTGCGTTGTCCCTTGCTAACGGAATTGAGAGTTTTAAGAAGAGAATTAGAGGAAGTGCTAAACATAGCTTTATGGATTTATACGCAACACGTGTTGGTCGTTTTGGGTGGTTAGAGATCGAATTGTTGGTTTTGAGTAGTGTGATACAGAGTCAGCTGTCGGGTGTCGTTCCCGATAATAGTACTTCTAGTCCCAAACCGCATTACCACAAAGGTAATATGGACATGGGGATAGAACAAGTGAATAAAACTATGGGTATTTTACATAATGGATTGGATATTCATCTAGCTACGATTGCTCAATGGTATGCTTCGCACATTGGCTCTCTATTGCACATTCGACAACTCTTGCATCTGGACAATAGAGCTCTTGAACCCAAACGAATCTTTTCAGGTGCTTTATTATGGGACTTATTCTCCAATAGCTGTATATGCAGGAAGGAGGTCAAAGTGAAAGCTGCCAAGAAGAAAGGGGGTTATGTCAAGCCCCAGATGCTTCCAAAGCCTAAACTATGCAGAGATTCCGTTGCTTTTGAGATAAGTCGACGGTTTACTGATTCGAGAAAAGCTCATGAGTGTTTTCTACGTTTTAATGGAATTATGACCCAGCTAGGCGCAAGAACGGGTCCCAAAGATACAAAATCAATTGGGAATGGACTCATACGTTTAGCTCCAGCATTTTCTCCTTCTGTTTCATATAAAAAAATGAATTTGGCGAAATGTATAAGAAAAGTGTCTCCTTCGAATTGGCAAATAGAGTTTAGTAGATACAGGAATATCCCTGTTGTACCTACACGCCCACCTTTACCTCCTGGAAGTAATGTCGTTGGAATAGAAACCCCTGGGCAATTGATTACTGTAGAAAAAGAAGGGGTTGATAAAAGAAAGGAGTCTCCCATTACTATGAACAAAACAAAAACTGCAGTGGTTGAGGAACGAAAGCCAGCTGCTGTTAAGTATGAAACCCCCGTCAAGGTGATTCCAACTCGATCCAATCAAATGTTGGTCCCTTGCCAAGTAGTACCTAGTGTTGGTTTAAACCCATTGTATGGCAATAACACTCCTCGTACCATTCATAATACACACCCAAGAACCAAATTAAGCAGTCTACCTATCTATGCCCATCAATCTAAAATCGTACAAGCCATTCGAAGCCATCGTGTTACGATCATTGAAGGTGAAACTGGTAGTGGTAAAAGTACAGCCGTTCCTCAGTTTGTATTGGATGATTGTATCGCACGTGGTGAATCTTCTTCAGTTAATATCTATGTAACTCAGCCACGAAGAATTGCTGCGATAACACTAGCCAATCAAGTTTCTAATATTAGAAATGAAAGCCTGGGAAAAACAGTGGGGTATCGAATTGGACAAGTGTCACAAGCGAGTAGAGATACTAAGATTACATTTGTTACCACTGGGTACTTGTTGGAACATATTCGAAATAATCCTGAGGTATTGACAAAGACATCGCATTTGATTCTAGATGAAGTCCATGAACGTTCCTTAGATGCTGATTTGTTTATCCTGATTGTTAAACTACTCTTACCTAAAAACCCTCTCTTGAAAATCGTTATCATGTCGGCTACGTTGGATATTGGAGTCTTCAAAGACTATTTTGTCATCCCAAATGAGAGTATAGCAGAAGAATGTGCTGAATTATTTGTTGGGGCCAAGATGTTTCCAGTAAAAGATGTTTATTTGGAAGAGTTGTTAACTCAAATGAAGACTGATGCTCCAAAGGATTGTATTCGAAGCCTTATGGGTGAAATCAAGAGGAATTTACCTAAAACAGTTAAAAGTTCTGGAATGATGACCCAAGTTCGTCAGCAAGTGCTCTCCTTACAGAAAGAGTTGATTGTCCACATCATTCATTCCTTTATTACTAATCAATATTCCTCTATGGAAAATAGTAATGTTAAGCAAGCAGCATCAACAGAAGAGGAAGAGGAGTCTGAAGCTTCGAGTATCTTTGGGGAATGTATCTTGGTCTTCTTACCAGGAAAGAATGAAATTGGAGATGTGCATGATACACTGTCTACGGCCTCATGGGCCTCTGATCTTGACATTTTCGTCTTACATTCCGAATTGGAAGTAGATCAGCAGAAAACGGCGTTTCAAAACGGTAGTGAGAGGAAGTTGAAAGTGGTATTGGCAACTAATATTGCAGAAAGCAGTGTTACGATTCCAAATGTGACTGTAGTGATTAATATGGGTATCGAGAAGCAAGTTCAATATTTTGCGAGTTCAAATACTGAGATTTTAATGCGTCAATGGTGTTCTAAAGCATCGGTTGCTCAAAGGAAGGGACGTGCTGGGAGATTATTACCTGGTACTGCTTATCATTTGTTTGATAAAGCATTCCATGATACACATATGGTACAACATGCGACTCCGGAAATGTTACGGAAGTCATTGGATCGTATCGTACTAGCATTGAAGACAAGCATGGATAGTTTTGGAACGCCAACTGAATTGTTGGAACAAGCATTAAATCATCCAAAAACTGCTAATATTTCAACTGCTATCAAGTATTTGTTCGAATCAGGGGCTTTGGTTGAACCGAGTGAAACGAGTGAAGTTACTTCTTTCGGCTACGCGGCTGCGGATTTCCCATTTGATATTCAGCTGACCAAACTTCTATTCTCTGGGATTGCGTTTGGGTGTATTGTAGATGCAATTATCTTGGCTGCAATTTTATCAGCAAGACAAGAACTCTTTGTCTTTGCATCAAAGTACTTTGAAAAAACACCGGCCGATTTTCTCATTGCTATGCGTAATAATGTAGATGCTCGATGGCGGATAGATCAGTTTATGGAAAGCGAACCTTTATCGATTTGGAATCTCGTTCGTGAAACGATTGTATCCCCTACAGAGAAGCTCCAGGCTAAAAAGAGGCAGTTGTCCTTTATGCGATTTAAAGACTTGATTACTAATATCAGCGATATTAGTAGCAAACTATTGAAAATCTTGCAAAAGGAACATTCTTCATTTGGTACAATTAGTAACATATTGCAATTTGAATTAAAACAATTGGAGAAAATATCAAATCTAAATGCCCGAGCTCGTAGTGCTGTGTGCTCTAGTCTTGAATTAACAGGTGATTTGGACACTGTGCGTTTTCTATTGGTCTTGAACAGTTTTGGAAACCTAGTCGTTGGGAGTTATACCCCAAAGAAGGATATCTTAGATTCAACGGACGTGGTATTGAGATGCAATAGAGGCGAGCTATCTGGCGTATCGAATGAACAACTAGTCGCTTCCCTTGCCTGTACTTGTTCAGAAGACTACGAGATTGAAAAGGTCTATGAAAGTGCTTCATCCGTACTCGTGTCTTATCGTTGTATATCAGGTACCAAGGTGGCTAACGGTGCGGAGGAGATGAAAGAGGGTATGGATATGAGTAGTGGAGGTAATAGTGCTATTCAGAAGAAAAGCAACCATGGGCGTCTTGCTTTACCTGTTGCTGGACTATATTTTGCAACTGAAGGTCGCTTGCCGTTTGATATTGACATCATCAAGAGTGAGATGGACATGAAGCGAATGAGAATCAGATGCCCTAGCCAACATGGCAAGATTAAATGGCAATTAATGTCCAAGGCCAATTGCCAAGTAACCCCTCGAAGTCGATCTGTCTTTGCTTTGCCTGTGACAGAAGAAGATTGTGAACATATGCGCTGGGCTGTGGTCAATAATACCATGTACAATGAACAGATGGATCAAGTACAAGGATCCTCATGGACCATGTTACCCACTCTAAAACATCCATGGTATGTCCCCGTCATACTTCTTACAATGTCAAGCCTAGAAGATGGCGTCTGGGTACACATTGATGAGTCTTATCAATGGATTCGAGCGATTAAAGTGGGTAATAAACGCTACGAATTGAAACGAGGACAGTACTTTCCAGCCCAACACATTGCACTGGTGAATAAGATTAGAAACGCATTGAATGAAACATTGGCCTGTACTTCAGCTGAAGTTTTAATCATGAAGAATGATATTAAAGAGTTATTGGATCATAATTCTATACAAGAACAAGTGACTTTGAATAAGTCATGTATTAATACATGGTATTGGAATCAACTGACGAGGAAGGGGACAGAAAAGGGGTCGACTATGACCAATAGTGCTCTGTCATATCCACTGTATAAAATGATTGAGGGATGATGGTGCGTACAAGGGCATTATTTTATTCTACAGTGAAAGTTTTTTGTCTTCTATTTGTCCAAAGAATTTCCCTGTAATGCAAATTAAGACATTCAGTCCTAGTAATCTATCTTTACAGACATCACTCTGATCCATCTCATCTTCCCCCTCTTCGTTTTCTGTCCTTTCAAAGGATGAGCGTAAAACACATAATCTCCGCAAGAGATGTCGAATAGATCCTGCAACAGACGCATGGACAGGTTTATCCAAATGTGCAAGCAATGCATATATCCACAATGCTCTTTCTTCTGATAACACCACATTGACAGAATCAAGCCAACGGATGTGATACTCTAATAAATATCGAGTAATCACTTGATCCAATTGCAAAATAAGTTGTGTTGTAGGAAGATGGCCATATGTGAATGTATCTACAACCTCTTCTTCTTCCTGATCATCCTCTTCCTTCTCACAATCGTCCAACTCTCCGAAAAAGAACGCTATCCATCCGTTTTCATTTCTCATTTTAGGAACAGGAATTCGTTCCTTAAAAGGATTCACAGTACTTAAATACACTAATAACTGTCTTAAATCTGCAAATTCTGCTAATACTCTATTCTCCTCTTCTTGACTCATTTGTAAATACAAAGGTACTTGTACAATCTCTTGTAAATGTGGCATATTTGGCGTTTGATTCTCATCATATTGTCGACAATCGATTGTTTCAGATACAATAATATCCGGAATTGTCTCTGCTTCATATCGTACACGTAACAAATATTCATTCGCATCCGATGGTGGAATTCCATCTTTTATTCTTTCATGAAAACCATCGTCCTCATGTACGATTAATGGAAGAACAGCATGTGACATTTTGTTGATCTTCTTTTCTCTTTTTTTGTGTCTACTGCCATATTCCAGTTGAAGTTGAAGTTGAAGAAATGAACGGTGGAGAGAGAGTTTTTTTCTGATTTGGAAAGGACGATCGATGGGGTGGACTGCTGCTGCAAGATGGAGAACGATAGTATCAGTACAAGGAAGAGTAGGATGTAGACATGTCCATCTGAATGGTATTTCTACTCTACGTGAATGTAATGTATATCGTTATGGTAATGAACTTATTCCTTATGAAAAAGCATGGAAGTGGCAACAAGAATTTATGAAAGAACATTGGAAAGAGACAAGATCTGATGTATCTAAAGATGTAGTGATGCTATTGCAACATAAGAGTGTGTATACACTTGGAAGAGGAGCTTCCATGGACAATGTCAAACAGAAATTAAAGGATGATAATATTGAAACAACATCATCATTGATTCGTGTAGATCGCGGAGGTGAAGTTACGTACCATGGTCCAGGACAATTAGTGGTGTATCCGATATTGAATCTTCGATATCATACCAAGGATTTACATTGGTATTTAAGACAGGTAGAACAAGTGGTTATTGAAACATTGGCTTCTTTTCAAGTACTAGGAGAAAGAATTCCAGGATTAACAGGTGTATGGGTAGATGGAAAGAAGATTGCAGCAGTAGGGACACATGCAAGCAAATGGGTGACAATGCACGGGTTTGCATTGAATGTACAGGTCGATCTAAGAGCTTTTGATGAGATCGTTCCATGTGGCATTGAAGATAGACAAGTGATGAATTTACAACAGATTCGACCAGATGTATCTATAGAACAAGTGGAAGAAGCAGCATTGGAAGCGTTTAAGACGGTCTTTAGTTTAAAACTATGTACTAATACAATGCTTGACCGTTGTTACGACAATGGACTCGATGGTTGCTAAAGCTCCAATCCCTGGAAATGGATAAAGGGTTTTAGGAATTAGATAGTAATAAGATATAATAATTATTAATACCTGTATCTCCACATGCCAAAGTCTTGCAAATAGGTGGAATGATAACTACTTGATCTGAAAACGACTGTAAGATTTCAATCTGTTGTCTCGTTATCGGATGATTCCACATGTGTGTATTCATAGCAGGGGCAACGAGAAAAGGTTTGTTAAAATCCCAAGCACGTGCAACACTTGTCTATATGTTATAAACACACAAGTGAACTCGCGTTAAAGCGTAAGATTATACCTAAAACCCATGCTTACGAGTAAGTTATCGCACAAACCATTCGCTAATTTTCCCAAAGTATTAGCCGACAATGGAGCGAGTAGCAACACATCTGCCCAATTCCTCAACTGTATAAATGATATATATACTGAACGTCTTGCATATCTTATCTATGCAGCTTGCATTCGTTACCTCTATATGTGTAATAGGATTCCTATTTTATTCCAGGTCTTCCACTCCAGTCCGTCGTCTGAATACACCTTAACAACTCGTTCCTCATACTCTTTCCAATTCTTTTCATTATACAAACAACTCTTTTCATAAAAGAAACGACCTTGAGATGTCAATACGACACGGATTTCAAGATTCACTGTCGTTTTGAACAAAGCATTTATTAATTCAGGAAGTTTGACAGTCGCGATACTTCCACTTGCTCCTACTAATACTTTCTTCTGCTTCTTCGACATTTGCAGATTGTGATTATAAATACCAAACGTCAATGAGTCAACTCATGAGTCAAGAGTTGACTCATTTTTTGAGTCATGCTGAAGGGTCACCAAAGATCCAATTGACAAATATCCTTTTGCATCAATACTACATGTTGTATTTTTAACACTCTACCAGTATCTTTTGCCTGTTCCATAGATTTGTGCACACTGTCCAAATGAATATATCGATGTTATTTTGGACTTCAAAGTCCGCTCCTCGTTCGTTATTGGAAAAGTCTACCCGTAGAAGGGTATTTCTTATCCTGAGCAGTTATTTATCAGTTATTAGAGTTCATAGAATAGTAAAGTCTTTATATAAAACTACGTCTAACTAATAATGCCTAAAATAGTATGTGTAACAGGCGGGACCGGGTTCATTGCATCTCATCTCATAAAGCAGTTGCTTAAATTGAAGTATATAGTACATGCCACTGTTCGCAACGTACAAAATAAAGATGCATATGCTCACTTGACTTGTATGGAAGGAGCTACTACGAATTTGAAAATATTCCAAGCGGATTTACTGATTGTAAGTATTTATATGTGTTAATGGTGAGTAGAGTAGACTGGTTCTGATGTGGTATAATATTATTAGCCTGGTTCTTTTCAAGCTTCGTTTGAAAACTGTGAGACTGTATTTCATACAGCAAGTCCAGTGTACATCCCTGGAGTTCAACAGACGTATGAAGCTCTTGTAGTTCCTGCAGTGGATGGAACTCTTAATGTCTTACGAGATGCAGCAAAAGTTCCAACTATTACAAGAATCGTATATACTTCTAGTGTTGCAGCTGTCTTTAAAGTACCTAAAGAAAGGTATGATTCCGAGTTTGTGGTAAGTAAAAGCCTGATACGAGATATTTAGTATATCTATAGATAGTAGAAGCTAAACAAAAAGTATGTTTTCTTCTATTATATATGTAGTTTGATGAAAGCTGTTATAGTGATATTGATTATATGAAGCAAGAAGAATTCTTTTACCATCTAGGTAAAACAATTGCAGAGAAATCAGCCTTTGACTTTGTTAAACAAAACAAAACGTCATTTGATGTTGTTTCTATTCTGCCAGGAATGGTACTGGGTGAACTTTTACGACCTGTGGTCAATACAGGTGTAGAATTTATTGAAAAGTATTTAAGTGGCAGAGTAACGTCTATTCAAACTAACAGCTGGCCAGTAATCGATGTTATCGACGTTGTTCAAGCGTATATTCTGTGTATGGAGAAACCATCTGCCCATGGACGATATCTAGTCATTGAACGATATATTTCAGAAGAGGCCATCTGTGCACTATTACAGCCAATGTATCCTTCCATGAAGTTAGATCCTGTTGATAAAGACTTTGTATCGCTTCCTGCTAAGAAGTTTAGCTATGAAAAGATTAAAAGCCTTGGCGTACAATTCCAACCCATACAAAATACACTACAAGATACAATCCGTGGGTTGAAGCAACTTGATCTAATTTAACAACATTATAATAATGTCATCGTACATTATCTAACGTACTGTTTATAACACTATCTTCTCTCATGGTCTTCCAAATCAGATTACCATGGTTGTGTGATAACTCATTGTACAAAACTCATCTTACAAATTACTGTATTGATTATAAGTTTGTGTAATGCGTGTAAACAATTCCTGAGCTTCTAAGCGTTGAGGAATAGATACCTTTCGTAATTTATCTGGATGGCATTTACGAATTACATTTCTATCGAGTGTATGATATAGTGAAACGATGATGAGTTGGGTAAATGTTAGAAAAATAGATCTTACCTATAAGCCTTGCGGACTCCTTCCGGACGCTGCAGCTCTTCATGAACAAAATGCATGTTTTGTAAGGCAGGCAATGATGAAAAGGAATGTAGAGTGAGTAATAGCTGTACGATATCCTTTCCAATCGCCCATTGGACGACTTTGTCATGAATATCAGATCGAATCGAATCCGCCTTTTCTGCATCCATCGTCTTCAACTCTTCTTGTTGTTTGTATTCATCAACACGTTTCTTCTGACGTTCGTATAACACCCTTTCTGCTTCACTCATCGTCGGTTCTAGTGGCAAAGGTGGAGGAGGTGGAGTGGAAGAGTCACAAGTACTACTATCGTCGCTACTCGAGGAAGAAGGGGATGAGGTAGATACATTCGAGTCATCTGATGAGTCACTCCATTCCTTGTCCTCTTTAGGAAGAGTATCAACACTCTCTTCCTTTTCCTCTTCCACTACTACTGTGCGAACATCTCTCTCATTCTTTTCATCTCTACTACTATGAAAATGTTTGATATTTTGCTGTGAAAGCCTCTGTCGACTCTGTCGATGTTGGGAAACTCGTACATTCTTCAAAGGCTGCCCACGTTTCTTCCTTCGCGTCTGTTTCCTCTTCCTCTCAGCTCCTGCTAATAATTCCCATTCCTTATTGTACATATCAATCCATTTCCTATCCTCTTCATCACGTTCTAAAAGTTCTTTTTCCTTCTTTCGATTGGAAGCAGCACGAGATTCCATGTATTCATTCATCAAGTTATGATGCTTCTCTTTCTTCTTTGCCTTGTTCTTTTTGTTTTTCTTCTTTGGCGTCTTGGGCCCTTGCTCTGACAGCTCCTCATTTACTGCTGTTTCCTCTACAGTTGAATCTTTCAACTTGTTTACTACTGCTAATAATACCTCATACTCTTCATGAGTATGCATTCCTTTCATTTTCTCAACCAATTCTTGTTTCTCAAGCTCTAGTGTTTCAAGTCGAGTCGTTAATTTCTTAATCTTCTTATCTCTTCTCTGAATACGATCTTTAGAGTGTTGAATTTCAGTTAACAATTCCAATCTCTCCTCATCAAAACGATCTTGTATTGCTGCTATATTACTGGTAGTAGTAGTAGTAGTAGATTCCATCTCTTCTTCTTCTTCTTCAAATAATCCTTTCCGTTGTTTGACGACGGATGTATCTGGAGAAATTAATATCACATCATCATCTTCTTCTTTTCCTATCTGTCGAGGAGGAGGAGAAGGAGATGAATCGAATAAACTCTTTCGAGTTGAAACAGGTGAGGTACATGTCCTCTCCATATGGATATGATAGAATCTAACCTATTATCTATTATTGATTATTAAAGTCCAATAATTGTGTTTTTTATTGATTTTAGAAATCAACTGGTGATATATATTGACTCATAGAGCTCGAGTATTTTTCTCCAAGAGAGGTACTCGAGTTACTTTATGAGTCATGAGACTCATGACAATTGAATAGGACTCTCGCGTTGAGTTATCAAGTTGATGTCGGAGTTACAGTCAACACAGTTATTACACGCAAGCAGTGTAATGGCCATGTAGGCTATTAGTAAGGGCGCCATCGACAGCTGAATTCAATTAACATGTGTTAATACCTTTAAAATTATACGACTCTGTGTCGACAGCTTTTATCTTCTACGTTATTAACACCTGTTGAATGTTGAAGTTACAGTTTAGATGTGGAAACTAACTAATAAAACTCTAATAAATTACACGACCTATACTTGACATTGAACAAGCAGATGATGAAACAGATAGTATTGGTTGTGAAAGTGAAAGCCCCTTTGTGGAGACAAGTGTCGATGCATCTTCTACTAATCTGATTTGAATCAAAGATCTTTTTTTGTTTGCTCGTGTTATCAAAAAAAAAAGATCTTTTTTTGACAATCTTTTTCAAAAACAAAACACAGGAGAGAGAGAGAACATGTCATCAACTCCTCCATCATCTTCTGAATTTAAGTATTCTCCTGCCTACTGGAAACAATGGACAGAGAATCGCAAAGAAGCCTTTATTGCATCATACTCTACCGATTCTTCTGCTTCTTTGAACGATGAGAGTAATAGGAACTTTTCTTCTTCTTCTTCAAAAAAGAAGAAGAAGAAGAAAAGTATTAGTAGCAGTAATAGTCGTCAATCGTTTATAGATATCAAAGAAAGATACCCAAAGGAGAAACTAGGTATTGGAATCTTATCTACAAAACGAAAGATCCGATCTACAACCTTTCAACCAGATCAAAAGTATGAATATGAGTTAAAGAATGCTGCTTACATCAATAGTAATGAAGATTTACTATCTGAATTAAAATCTACCAAGGAAAAGAAACAGCAACATAAACAAAGGGATGTCTATATCGATACAAACCCTAAACAAGGAATTTCCTTTACTCAAGCTTCTAGAAGAAGTGATCGTGGAAACAATGCAGCTACTGGTCCCACGACGTATTTTACAACCCCAAAGTCCTTTGGTTCACATCACGATGCGTTATCTGCACTATCTACTAAAGGAAAACGTAGTGAACATGAATTTAGCAAATCAAAACAACTGTCTTCTTTCAAGAGTACTAGAACCCCTGGAGCGATTTATAATCCTGAATTCAATGCCATCCGTGCGAAGGCAGTCGATCAAACGACTCGATTCGGTCAAGAAGAGCGAAATGGAAATGTCAGTAGTGGTACGACTACTTCGTCCATCCCAGGACCCAAGTATACTCTCCCATCTTCCTTTGAAAACACTAGTAGCTCTAGATTTGCTTCTCTACCCTTTAATAAGAGCAAAAGTTCAAATGTATTGGAAACTCGTTTATATGAAAATGAAATTGATTTTGGATATGGCTGTAATCTTGAAGAGCATATTCAATATGGGCAGTGTTTAGATGGAAAGTGTTTGAAGCGAGGGAGTTGGGAGAAGAGTGTGGCATTGTTACAGGTGGGTGAGTATTCTATAATATAGCATATGTATATATAGTATAATAGAATGCACATATTAGAAATCAGCTGGTACTCAACAATCGTCGTTGCAAAAGAAGAAGAAGAAGAATACGACTGCTCTTCATTTTGCTTGTGAATATGGTAAAGTAGATACTGTAAAACGGTTGTGTTTAGCAGGAGGACATTTAGATGTATTGGATGCTAAAGGAAGAACTCCTCTTCATGTAGCATGTATGAATGGACATGCGAATGTCGTAAAGATTCTATTGGATGCACCTTCTTGGTGTAGACACTTGCGAATCCATCGACGAATAGTGAAATTGAATCACCAGGATATGTATGGTAAGTAGTATTAATAACATATGTGGGAGCAATAGCGACTTGAGAGTGTTGTATTCTTTTTTTTACAGGACGCACGTGTTTACATGAAGCTGCTCATAAGAATGCACTTGATATTGTCATCATGTTACTTGAAGCAGGATGTAAATTTGATCTTTTGGACCATGAGAATCAGAATGCGTTGCTCTTGTGTGGAAAGGATCAGCGAATTTATCAAACCTTGCGCAAACATACACTTGAAAGTGATTTAAGGGATAAGGTAAGACATATATACCAATGTAGCTAGAGATTTTATAATACAAATGCTCATACAGCTTGAGGAGTTGTACCATCGAGCGTATGAAATACAAAAGAGGTCCCAACAAAGGGCCCAAACTATGACTCAACAGCAGAAGAAACAGTGATACGATAGAGGAAGAATACATCTATTCATCAATCACAATTACCCTATTACAACTATTACTATCACTATTCAATACTAGATCATGCTTGTGTGTATTGGTTTTAAAACACCAATCACATAAACTATACGCTGTTTCTTTACATTCCTGGCACTGATAAAAGGCCTCGCTCAAGATCAAATATCCACATTGACTACAAAAGTTATACGATTGGTGTAGTTCTGGATGAAAGAAGAGATGTAATAGCATCATAGTCGAGTGTTTAGCTCTTCTATGAGAATCGAATTGGTAGCCATTGTATGAACATAATTGATGAAATGAAAACCGATTGCCTATGAAATGAGAATGATCCATTCGATGATCTAGATCAACAGACGGTTGAGGAGGTGGCGTTGTTGGTAGTGGAGGAGGAGGAATGAGGTTGAAGACGATCAAGTTTTGGTTTTCATTCTTCACAGACGTTGTCGCTTGGTCAAATATCTTGCTATTCAACTCTATATCATAGTAGTCTTTGGTATCGTTTGTTGGTGAAGGTATAGAGATAGTTGATACTGAATTCCTAGTGGTCTGTTTCTTTTTAAAAGCCCGATCTGCTTCAATGGGCCAGAAATCTCCATCAAAACAAGGAGGCAAGTCTTTTAACTCAGACAATGGAATTCGTTTTCTACTGGTACTGTTGTTATTAATACTTCCACTCTCTATACTGCTATTGTTGTTGCATTTGGTACTAAAGTATTCTTCATAAAACGTAGACCAATTGACAATGATGTTCTTTTCTTTTCCCATCGTCAGTACTTGCTTATACCAATTGCACAGCATCTCTTTCGTAGGAGTTTTCTGATACGGAGGATGCACCCAAAAGACATAGTTCACAGAACGTTCGGGAGGACAAGACCATATATATCCCTTGGTAAAACCACGGCGTCTTGCGTAATCAAAGTAGCCTACAATCATATTCTGGTAAATAAAGGATCTCAAACGCTTAGGTCGCATGAATTGAACACTATCAATGTAGGAGAGGTAGAAGGAACAACGATTGGACTCCAACACAGACTGTTCTCCATATTCTTGAAGGTACATGGCAAAGAGACAAATGTCCACTCCTTCTTGTTGTTGGTAAATGTACACCGTTTTACACATGTATGGTATGTGTTTTGGATAGGTATTCATTTTGCACGTACGTATTCCCTTCCTCATCGTTTCAGGGACGAGTTGGATCTTTTCAAAGTTGGAAACGACGCGTATGGATAACGAGTCCAAGACTTGAGTTGCTTCTGGATCGGGTAAATCAGATAAGGCTTTTCGAATAAAGAGGGTGAGGAAATCACTTAGATGAGTATGGGGAATGGATGCAGCACTGCGAACAAGAGCATTTGTATGAATATTGGTTGTAATCTGCGGCTTGTCCGGTATTGATACTACTGGTGGAACTGCTGTTGCTGTTGTTGCCTTTTGCTTTAATAAACAAATAGGACAGATAAATGATTTCTGATTTGATAACGAATCAATGACAACATTGAAGAGTCCACAGATCTGATGGACCCACTTCAAACACGCATCACATTTAACCCATGGCTCTACATCTACTTTTAATATCCTTTTCTCTAGTGTATCAAATACATCAGAAAGTTTAGGTTCAATCACAATAGGCGTACGATGAAGAGGCGTTTCTCCCTCTTGTTCTTCATCTTCAATTACTATTGGAGAAGAGTCGACTATGAGAGAGTTACTAGTACTAGTGTTATTATTACTATTATTTTTATGGTTCCCCATCAACCTCTTTTCTCGCGTATAACAACGCACACACCATACTCTTGTTCCATCTCTCGTAGCATAATAAGAACTCTTGTGTTTTATAAAGTTCAAACATCCACCAGAACATATCATTTGTGGCGACGTCAACTCCAAGCACTTTTGATCGCACAACATGCAGGTATTTCCAATACAAACATTACACGAATGTAGCCTCTGTTGACTCGCTTCTCTCTCTAGTTTCTTTTTCATCGTAGAAAACGCCTCAGTGAAGAATTCCAGCAATACCTTGGCTTCGGAATGGATACGAAGGCCGGGGGCGTTGTAGAGTAGGGCGTTTTGAAAGACTAGTTTACAGTCTGAGCCAAAGGCTTCAGGAGAGTTGGATTCAGTGTACTTGTGGCCATTTTCTAGTTCATGGCGTATCGTTCCGAAATCCATTGGGTTCTTTTTATAGAGATATAGAAAAATGAATGATTGGTTGATCTAATATCTACTGTACTACACAATACTCTACTTACCGTCACGATAGAGGTATATGTAGGCAAGTTCTGTTCAATCGGATCGACAGGCCGATTGAACACTCCATCTACATTCTTACTATGCTCCATTAGTCTCGTCAGCAGATTGGACATGTGATTAAACCTCTTCCGTCTCTTTTCACTCTTTAACATATCCAGATGACGTTTTAATTTCGCTTCAGTAAAAGATGAAAGGGCTGATGCTGTAGGAAGGTCTTTTAACAGTCTAGGATTGAGTTGAGAACATCGAATACCCCGTGTATTCCCTACTATTCTCTGATGAGGAGGTAATTGATGCTGTCGTCCTTTAACTTCACGGACTCTAGGACCGTCTTCAAAACACGAACGATCTCGTTTCAATGGATTTTTTCGTCTACTTGATTTGCGTGCCAGCGCTGCTTTGGACTTCTTCTTACGGATGGATTTAGAACGGTACGCATCTTGTTTATGCTGCTCTGATGTGTCAACTACTTCACCTGTATTCAATTTCTGTTTCTTATTCGTCTTTTTGTTTGGCAGTGCATCGTCTTCCATATCATTGGTATAAAAGGGACGACGTACGAGTGTAGGCATTGGAAAAGTACTCTGTTGTTGTTGTTCCTTTTCAAGTGATGGACCATATACTGTTTGTATTGTACATGCTATTTTTCTCCACAAGATCGAACGTGTCCATATAAGAACATTATTGGCATACAATCCAGAACTCTTGAGAATAGATTCGATCACAATATCAATCTCTGCAACTCTAGGATAAACAATGGCTGCATTTTTAATCATTTCTTTGGACTCCAAAGTCGCTGGAAGAGGTTCACATTCTACCAATAATACAAAATAGTAAAATAAAATATAGACTTAATAAAATACATACATCTCTTACCTATATCTCTAGTTTCCCAATGGTAGTAATTATACGACATTGCTTCTCTTCTATGTAATTAAATGCTATGAGAAGAGATGGATGGATGGGAATTTTTGAATTATAAAAAAAATTAATAAAAAATAAAGAAAAATCTCTTTTTTAACTGTTTTGATTGGCTAATCAGATAATTCCAGCTATTTGATTGGTTGATAATTGAATATTTTGTCAACTTCTTTTTTTCAGAGACAGACAAACAACAGACACATCGAATCTGAATTATAAAAACACAAGTTGAAGTTCACCTTCATCAATTGAATGGTCTGATCGCATTATTGAAGAAAAGACCCGCAACAGCAGCAGCGTAAACATGCTCTCTAGTGTGTCTTCCGACTCCTTTACTGGTTTTTTATTCTATTTTATAATTGTTCAGCCTATATTATCATGGATTCTTAAACCGAAAAGGTTTTCTAGACAACGTGCATTGTACTATGCAATCGCCTTTCTAGTTTGTTTGTCTTCTTTAACGATGTTTTTGAAAATAAAAGAACGAGAAGCTAATTTCTATGAAGTATTGCAGATTCGTCGTGATAGTTCATCTAGTGAGATTAAAAGAGCGTATCGTTCTCAATCAGTTGCAATTCATCCAGATAAGAATCCTTCAGAGAATGCTGCAGAGGAATTTGGACGTTTGCAAACGGCGAATGAAGTGTTGTTGGATTCAGAGAAGAGACAAGTGTATGATTTATTTGGCGAAGCTGCAGCGATGAACAATTCAAAAGAAACTCCGGAACAAGCGACCATGTCGCATCTCATTCAAATGTGTATGTATTACATCATGTGGGGAACGATGTCGTATGTGATGACATTGGGAAGTGCTATTGGGAATGGACGTTCGTGGATATTCATTGGCATCGTATCTTTATTTCTATTGGAATTGAATTTGAAATTTGCAAAGAACGTTGAGCTTCCGTTGGCTATCTTTCCAAGACTGACTCCATTTGAATTGATTGCATTGATTAAATCCATCTTTCCTGCATTTCTACACGCTTGTAGAGCTATTGGAGGATACCTGCACGTGGATATGTCCCGTCAGACCTTTATGTTATCCATTGAATTGTTGAAAACGAACAGGGATATCTTACTTGGAATGAGGCAGCTTCAGGGGAACTTAATGAGTCTGGGTAAACGAGATGCTTCTAAAATTGCTAAAGCACAACAAGCGTGTTTGTCAAGTAGTAGTAAGCGATGTAAATTGGATAAAGTACAACAAGAGAATAAACCTGATGCAGCAGATGTTCCAAACGAATTGAAACAGCCGACGCCAGAAATCCAAGCATCGTCCAAGTTCAAGATCCCCAGCTTTGTCTGGTTCCTTTTCATCTATTTTGGCGTCAATTATTTCTTAAAATCTTAAACACCCATAGTAGATTGGGATATTTATATTCAATATATAGACTCTTTTTTTATACTCGTACTGTTATTTTTGCCAAGGCAAATGATCTAAATCAGCATTTCCCCCTGTAATAACTACGACGATGTTCTTCAGTTCATGCGTTTTAATATGGGCTTTCAATTCAAGAGAATACAACACAGCTGCTGTTGCAACAGCAGCACTTGGTTCTACTACAATCTTCATTCGTTCCCATATATCTCTCATAGCAGAAATAATCTCAGCATCCGATACCAATACAACATCATCTACATAGTCTCGTATAATAGGCCACGTATTGCTTCCTATCAACAGTTAAAAACATATCAATATTGATGTAAAGTTATAAATATATAGACATTACCCAACACTGTTCTTAATCCATCTGCAACCGTATCGGGAGAACCTTGGTCATGGCCTTGAAGCGTTTTTGATTTATAAGAACGATATGCATCGGCAGCACCTCTTGGTTCCGCTCCAAAGACCTTAATATCCGGACGAAGGCTCTATATAAGATGAAAAAGGTATGTTGTTATAGGTATCATCGTGTACGATGGAAACAATATATCACCTACTTTGACCGCCATAGCTACACCAGAACAAATCCCTCCGCCTCCAATAGGTACGACGACTGCATCGATCTTTCTATCTGCAAATTGATCCTTGAACTGCTCCAAGATCTCCATACCCACCGTTCCTTGTCCACTCATCACATCTGGATCATTAGAAGGATGTATAAACACTCCACCAAGCTTAATTAGATCATCGACATGAGCTTGCCGTGCTTCATTCGTAGATGGACATCGTACAATCATTGCTCCATACCCTTCTACTGCCCTCTGTTTGACTTTAGGAGCATTTTCCGGCTATTCCAAAAAATAGACTGATAGAAAAGACTACTGTAGTTACTTCAAGTTCTTTCTACACATACCATAACAATTGTAGCTTTTAGCCCTTTCATATTAGCAGCTAGAGCAATGGCCTGTATGAGAAACACATTCGGTAGCAAAAATAATAAAGAATATGTTTAGTAAGCTTACTTGTGCATGGTTTCCACTAGAATGTGTGACAATCATCAGTTCTTTAGGGTCTTTAGTATTCCTTTCTAAAAGTCGCGTAATGGCATTAAAAGCGCCTCTAAATTTAAATGCTCCAACCTTTTGGAAGTTCTCACACTAACAACCCCAACCAACAACAAATAAACATTAAAAAGTTAACCATTGTAATTGGCATATCCACTTACTTTAAAATACAAATTGCATCCATTTGATTGTAAATTTAAACTATTACATGTAAGAAGAGGTGTCTTATGTGCATACGAATATATAGTTTCGTATGCATTTATAATGGACGATATATCAATGGCATATGCATTGTTCTTGTTTGAAGAAGTTGTCATATTCTTTTCTTGTTCATATATCAGATGGGATGGACCGATCTGTTGAAGTTAACTCTAGAGAGACGCAAATCCAATTACCTATATATTCTATTGATATGCATAGCGTTATCAATGCACCAATAAGGTATTAATTGGTGTTGTCAAAGATGATTATCCTCTATATAAAACAACTATTTTATCGGATAAGAGTTGTTAATACTGCAATAAGTACAATAGAATCTTATAAGTTGAAGTTGAAGACAGTCTTCAACTTCAATTTCAACACTAAATCTGATTTAAATAAGATTACCACATGTTACATGTGCTTTACGACCACATTGACGACATTTGTGACTAGAATTACTAGCCTCACCACATGCATGACAAACACCCTCCACCGTAACTTCATTCTCAACATTAACTTTATTCTCCAACTCTTCAATAACAGAAACTCTTCCTTCATCTCCACCATTTTTTCCACCACTTGTATCATCAACAGCATCGAGCTTACTTATCATATACCCCAGTATTTCATATAACATAGGAAAACTAATTCCATTTGTTGTCATCGTAGCAACCTTTCCACGAAGAACATTCAACTCAAATATATCCATCTTCTTCATTACAGCGACAGCAAACTTTCTACCTACAATGGACAGCATATTATTCGCATAAACAAAATCAAAACCAATTGGCCACCAACTAGGTCTCAAACCATCGTAATCAATCTTACCACGCTTACTTCTGACAATTAAAGAACCCAATTTACGAACAGACTTGGCATTGTACACACCACATACATACTCCTCAACAGTATTATCCGTTATAACAAACCTCTCCTTTGCCATTTTTAATGACCTAAGATTATCATTCATCTGATTATTTCTGTTAGGAGTGTTGACGACGTAAGAAATAGTAGTTTTATGGGAGGCGTGACGGAGTCACTCCTTTGGGAAATCAGTTCTGATTTAACAGAGGTCGGCTGGCCGAGCTGGCTTAGCCGGGGAGGACAGCTGTCAAATTATCATCGGTAATTTGTGGTCGGTTGACAAAGTGAAAGAAGCTGGAACAACTACAGCTTCAGAGCTCTGACGTCAGGGCGTATTCTAATACGTCATCGAAAAACAAGCAAGTAGAAATAGTAATTGAAGTAGATAGGTAGTATGATAGGTAGATACATTTTGTAGATGTGCAGTTTTGCTGCGCTATAGATGCTCTATAGTTCCCGGCCCTAGAGGGGTCTCTGGCACTAACGTTGGTTTCCCAATGTTAGCTGTTCATTTCTGAATTTGTTTGTTAACTAACAAGCTAAATTCATTTTTGTGGGGAAACTAATACTAACACTATATTTGTGTGTTTTTAAAGTCAATTGCTATGTCTCGTTCTACTGCTACTAAAGCCTCTAAGGCTAAGGGTGTCGGCAGCAAGAAAGTTGCTATAAAACGTTCGACTCGTCGGACGCGTGGTTCCAGTATCGAGAGCGGTGAAGAAGATCAACAGTCGCCTGCGACTGTTCCTTCTCCTTCTTCGATTTCTTCGACCGTTTCATCTCCTACTGATTCTAGGCCGTTTACGGTGTCTGGATTGGTTAGGCCGGTACCATCAACGGAAACTGAAGCTGAGAGTAACATTGAATCGGATCAATCAGACTCGGAGTCCATTCATGAACCGGAAGAGGAGAAGAAGAGCTCGGCCGAGAATAACTCTGATGACGAAGGATCCGGTGATGAAGAGGGCAGTTCATCGGCTGCTAGTGGAAGTGATGGAGATGGTGCGGAAGTGGATACGGGTGAAGAAAGTGAGGAAATTACTGTTCCGGGTGTCCCTCTGTCGTCTACAGTGCTAGTAGACATTCCCACCTCGTATTTTGAGGATCGGGTCATTGAAAGGTGTGTCTCGGCTCCACCGTCATCGGCAGTGGATCGGACATGCAATCAAGAATGGGAGTTTAACGCTATGTTCCAGTATGGTCCAGAGCAAGCAGTTTCCTGGGAGAGTATCGAGGCTGAAGTTTCTTATTTGATTCATCCGGCTGCAAGGGGGAAAACGTCAGAAGCTTCGTGGGCCTATGCAAAAGTGATTCAAAGGGATGCGAAGTCGTTGAAGGTGCGTATGCATACGCTACGTGAAACACTTCAACCCAATGTTGTTGTTATTACTAAGGACAACGTTGGTCAGCATTTCTTTGAAACTCAATGGTGGGAGTTAAAGAGTGGTCGGCTGCCGGGCCGACATCTGGGAAAGTGTTTCCAGTATGAAGTTACGGATTCTGATGAGAATACGTTTTGGACTTACGGCCAGTGTTTTGGTGTGGGTGTCGCTAACGAAGATATTATGGACAAGTCAAGGAGTATTGATGCTGAAGGTGGTAGGGACAACATCGTTTGTCAATTGTTCAATCGATTTGACGGCCGAGTTGTTTCTATACCTTCTTATCAACTTATGAATGTTGCTCCTGTGTGTAGAGTGTCGGCTGAGTGTTTTATTATGGCCCCGTTCCATGGTATTAGAACCAACCCGTCTTTGCGCAACAAACCAGTTACGGCTAAACGTTTGGTTTATCCGAATTCTGTGTTTAGCTCCAAGATCAAGAATAACATCAGGAAATTGGAATATTTGTACCTCGGTACTTGCATGAAGAAGACCGATTTCAAGGAGTTACGTTTGGTACCGAGTGTTGATGCTGCAACTGGTCTTTTAATCGGTAGTCCGCTACCTTGGATGAAGGTTCTGGATCAACTTGGTTCAACCAATGTTTTAAAGGAATCAGTTGAAGTAACCAGGAAGATTGCTGTCATTGAACCAATTTGGGTTCAAAATGGAATACCACCGACTGGAAGTTTGCCGATCTCGGCTACCAAAGGACCAGTTGTTGGTTCAGCCGATTGGTTTTCAAGAAAGTCAAAAGGATTCTTATGGTCTCATTCGAAGTCTGTAACGAAAGGAAAGGCTGGGTTGAAATCAAAACAGAACGTTGGTATAACCTCGACAAAGAATCCTTCTCGTAAATCTAGCAGGAAATGTGAACCGTCAACTCGTTTGAAGGATATGGTTACTATTGAATCATCTTCAGAAGTTTCAGAAAGTTCGTCCGAAGGCGAATCAATTGTGTCGGAAGAAAGTGAACCAACAATGACTAAACAGAAACGGAGTGCTCAAGGTAAACTGGTAGGTGTACCCAAGTCACATTCGTGTGTCAAGTCATCAAGTTCGTCATCGACCAACCAAGTTCCATCATCTGTTGGAAAGGAAGGTCGGTTACCGACATCGAAAAAGAAAAGTGCAAGAAAGTCTGTTGTGAGTACGACTTCGTCCAAGTCTTTACGCATGTCAACGTCTTCTAAGCCTGTTCCAATCGGTTCTCGCGCGTCTTCGTTCAAGGAACTCGTGAAAGTGATGGAGAATGAGTTTGGAGATGAGTGGGCGCAATACCAAGTTTTGGCAAGACAGCGGAATACGTCCAGTGATGAAGAGAGAGTAGAGGATTTATCAAAACGTTCGAAAAAGAGTATCAAGAGTGGAAAGGACAAGAAGGGTCGTAAACGTTTGAATCATCGTCATGGTGATGTGGATCGTTCAAGTTCTAGTTCGAGTTCATCGGTCAGCCCTGTAAAACGACGTAAACATAAAAAGCGCAAGATCTCTAAACGTTCACGTTCTAGAAGCAGCCGGCGGAAGAAGAAACGTTCCAGAAGAAAGCGGTCAACGTCAGAGTCAAGTTCTAACAGCTCCGGACAGAGTTCCAGCACCTCATTGGATTCTAGTTCATCTGGTAACAATAGTTCCAGTGACTCGGCTGGTGGCAATGAACATGTCAGGGAGTCTCGGAGAAGCAGAAGGTCATCCAAGCAACGTCATCGTTCGTCCTCTGGTAGACGGCCATCGAGTTCAAGAAGAAGAGCCAAATCGGATGTGAAAACTGATGATGTTGGGGAAAGGAAACAGGGTGATTACAGGAATGTATTCCGACCACCCTCGGAAGCCAGAAGAACCAATGCTCGACTGTTCAGATCTAAATATGCAGGTATGAACCCCCACGAGTTGGTGAAGTTCTTATGTAAGGCCAGTGCAGAAGCCAGATTTACAATTACACCAGGAGTAGCGCAATCATTGTATGAAGGATTGTTCAATCTTAGAGCACTGTCCATCACCCATTTTGAGTATGTGTCGTTGGAGAAAAAGATAGCTCGGTCGGCCGTGAATACCAAGGAAACTTCTGATTCTTTTGGTTCCAAGGTGGTCATTCCTGGCAGAGATCTATTGCGTACACACCATGAGTATTCTAAAGCCTGTAAATGCCTGAGGGATTTTGCTATCAAGTATTTTCAACGCTCGGCTGTAACGTTTTGCACCAAGTTGTGTAGTCTGGTAGAGGAAATGGAGGAATGCTGCCCGTGTACATCCGAGCAGCAGAGAATGACATTGACGTACTGGATCAATACTTTGTGTGAAACGTTCTTCAGGACTTTCTCAAGCAATTCGAAAGAGTGGCAAGCTAGAGGTCGACATGTAACTGCGAATCGGCTAACAACCAGTAACGCAGAGTACATTAAACTGTTTGTAACTCGGCAGCCGACCACGGTGTCGAAGTCTAACAACAACGGGGGCCGACAATCAACTGGACAAGCGTCTACTGGGGGAATGGTCAGAAAGTTGTCTTCAGCTGTCACCAAACTTGCACCGACCAACAACGCCAACAAAACGTTGTGTCTCAAGCTCATTTCAGCACAGGGATGTGGTTCCACTAGTGTCGGCCCGTGTAATGGCAACTCGGCAAGGCACCATTGGCTACCAGAAGCTTTACCGACCGACCTCATCCAAGGCGTGAAGTCTTCGTTGGGAGGTATGAAGAGTGGATACCGACCGAAGCAGGAATGAGGAATCGGGGAACAGGAAAAACAGTTGCATTTACATCTTCGTAATAACATGTATTCATCAGATTTTAACAATCAACGTGTGTTATATCGTAGTGACCTCTTCGACCGACAACGTTTCATACAAACGAGTCTCGGCCATGTGGGCGTTAACTTTCTTGTTCCCTCCTTTTCTGAAACCAAAGGTGACCATATCAACCACGAATACAAGGAAGCACTTACACTATTTGCTACTCGTACTCGGTGCTCTTTAGCACAGTTGGTGCGAATGTACCGACACCAAACGCCATCTGACAATCGTCCCAATAAAGCACTCGGCTGCAGCCGACCGTGCAACACATTGGACTTTCCAAGCCGTCCTATCCTGGAAATCTATAATTGATCAAGGACTAGTGCCCGTTCTGGACCATCTTCCACCAGCACAAACACGACCGCCTAAAAACCATGCAACTGCAGAACTGTTTCACATCCTGGAACGGAACCTGCGAAAGGAGCAGGACTTGGGTAGATGTTTAGTCCTGTCTATGGATGCTCTTAAATTGTTCCCGGAAATCAGATGCTACCCACTAGGCGTAGTACCAAAACCCGGCCACGATATATCCACACACGGTCGGATGATTCACGACTTGTCCTATCCCAAGAATCGTGGAATCTCTCTCAACGACTGCACCAACAAAACATTCCTCCCAACACCTAGTTACGATCACTGCCGAATGGTAGCACAACATATTCTTCACCTTCGTAGTCGGTTCCCAAATCAAACCATTCGAATCATGGCCGGAGACGTGGCTGGTGCCTTCCGACATGTCAGTCTCAATGAAAACGTTGCCTTTCTGTTTGGTTCAACCATCCCAGAATTGGACGTAGTCGTTGTAGACCTGGCCTGCCCTTTCGGATGGACTGCTTCACCAGCAGCGTATGACATATTCGGATCGGCGATCAGTTATGTCCACAACAACCGGTCACCGATTGCCTTACGTGCTGGGGAAAAGTACTTTGCATACTACTGGGTGGATGACCACATAAACGTCTCCACGACTGAACCAGATGTATTAACTGAAACGGAATTGTCGCTTCGACACTCCATTTTGGAAGTCCTTGGACCAACAGGCATCAACGAAGACAAATTCACAGCATGGGAATCTCGGCTCAAAGTCCTGGGTCTCATCTTTGATTGCGAAGAATTCACAGTTAGCATGCCTACCGACAAAGTTCACAAAGCTCGGCTGTTATTACAGGAAACATTACAGTGTACAACAATAACGCTCACTCGACTACGCCAACTACTTGGTGTCTTACGTCACGTCAAATCATGCATTCGTCCAGCGTCAGCTTTCATGCAGCGTCTTAGTAACCATAGCAGAGCTGCAGAACGATCTGGTAAGGCTCTCCCGATCTCGGCCGAGTTTCACGAAGACATTCAGTGGTGGCTCAGTATTCTCAACACAGTCCCACTCAATGGCATCCCCCTATGCTTCTTCAACCAATCGTCTGTACCTGATATTGAGATCCTCATGGACGCATGTGATCAAGGACTGTGCGTAGCCTTCCCGGCTAAACGGAGATTTCTCCTTCTGGAGTTCAATGCAGCCGAGCTGTCATTGATTCAGGAATTCAAACGGAACCACTCCAACGAGTTCTGCATTAACTATCGAGAGATGCTCTCAACCGTGTATGCAATTCTTACTTGGGGAAAGGACTGGGCGGAATTCACAGCCGACCGACTTACACACGTCCGTTTCCGGATAGATAACACGTCGGCCGTATCCTGGACCAATCGCATGCACACTCGACACAGTCGTGCACAAACACTCGTTCGTGTCCTAACGTACTACGAAGCTGTATACAACCTCCGGGTAGATGCTACACACATTGCCGGCGTCGACAACATTCTGGCCGATGCAGGGTCTCGTTCCTTCACCAGCCTTCAACACAAATCTATATTTACTAACCTCACTTCTCATTGGCAACAGGATTTCATCTCCCCACGTTGGCGAAACGTCAAAGAGGGATGGCATTCGATCTGCGCATCCAATCCATCTCATCAACTTCCTGTAAAACCTATGGCAAGCACGTCAACGATTGGGTCCAGTTCTGCGCAGGCCATGGATTCGAAACCCTCCCTCACTGCCCGATCACGGCCGCTCGTACCCTCACCAACTTCTTAATCCATGGCTGGGATATGGGCTTCAATTCTCAACGTTTAGGCAACACCTTTTCCACTCTTCGTGTCAAGGTGAACGCGGTCAACTATTACTTTGCTCTTTATCACTTGCCTCCACCGGGCATCGCATCTGGTGTTCGCATGGTCCTTCGTGGTATACAACAGCTCAGCAAAGGTCGCTCAGGCTCCAAACGTCCCATTTCGGTTGATCTCCTACGGTCCATCCACCAATTCCTGTTCAGCCGAACTAATTCTACTACCTGGGTCAAGCACACAGTTATCTGGGGGGTCATAGCCCTCTCATATTTCTTCCTTCTCAGAACGTCCGAGATCACTCTGACAACTAAAAACAACAAACTACCCTTTATCCTAACCCGAAACCAAGTCTTCGTCCGAGATAGGCACGGCCGGGCAACCCGTTCGTTCAAGAAAGCACGCAGCATAGGAATCTTCTTATCGGGAGCTAAGAACGATCCAGACAGCATCGGATCCATGCGAGTGTTGGAAAAATCAGGTGATCCTATCATATGCCCAGTAAAAGCAGTTCTAGAACTGAAAAGGGTTACGAAACAGATTCCACAAGGTGAACCGTTGTGTATGTTCTCCAAACACGAAGGTATAACTAGAAGGGAAGTGGATAGGGTCATCAAGAAGACGGTAGCGTGCAAAGGCGGTCGGCCAAGCAACTACTCCACTCACTCCTTGAGATCCGGTGGTGCAACCACAATGTACAAAGCGGGCGTTGAGCCGATGACCATCCAACAATTAGGAAGGTGGAAATCAGACACGTATAAGCTGTACACTAGGTTGAGCAGTGAACAACTAGGAAAAGTAACCAGAGCGATGCTGGCGGCAGAAGAAAAAGACACTACCATGGCTAGCAAAGCTACCATCGATGACAAGCTCTACAAGCAACTATTTGAGGGGTCTCCCGCCACGCCTCGCCCTTTTTAGGGATCCGGAATTATTTGAGAGATTTA
>JACKZZ010017053.1_pt1 | contig 31996 bp, 25 predicted proteins | sample 8027871 | NCBI WGS metagenome assembly JACKZZ01 (sample SAMN15724774, study PRJNA655200) | protist metagenome | isolation source: fluorescence activated cell sorting (FACS) single amplified genomes of... | place: USA: West Boothbay Harbor, Gulf of Maine | collected 2000-07-19
TTGTTTCAATTTGTACTTTACTATTATTATCATTCTGTCACGATCGATTTACTGTTTCTGTAACACCAGCAGCTCAAGATAAAGTTGGTTCGTTACCGACTACAACTCAACCAACAGAGAACCGAATGGACAAGATTGATCAAGTACTTGGTTCTATAGGTATTCCCCTAGAACTAGTTAAAGTAGTTGGTGAATATGAAGGTTTGTCTACGCCACTACGAGCGAGTGATGTATTTCAGGACCCAATGACATTAAACCTATATTTTGGTCAGAACGAGTATACCTCTACAGCAAACGTTCCACAACATTCCAATATTGAATTAGGAACGTTGGAAGAACTAACGAATGGTTTATAAAACAAAAAAGCCTTGCGTTTAGAATTCAAAATATCATTACCGTACAGACAGTGTAGTTTGAGTAAAACAGAAAGATCAATGCTAGCAGTTGAAATACGAAATGAAAAGACGATGCAAACTGATCGATGTGTGAATATTGTCCTTTATCAGAACTTGTCTGGAGATTGTACAATACAAGTGGCACTATTGCCGTCTATTGCAACTTCAGATTGGAAATACTACTTAGTCTTGCCTCCTTTATCCATGTGCCAGCCTGATACACAATTTACTGTCTCAGTATCTTATCGATATCTATACAAGTATCATTCCAACAGAGTAAACAGTCATGCTTTACCCAAAACCATTCCATTTGGTCAATTGCCACAATCTTATATAGATCCACAACGGGTACAAGGACCGACTGTACCACGTATCCCATATCAAGAAGAGGACCTTGACCAATTGACAGATGTTCGAATCAATGTCCCTGGTAAAGCTGTACAGAATACCTTCAGCCTTGGCTTTGAAGGTGTATTTCCAACTCAAACTTACACTAGAGGTTCTATGATTCACTTGGGAAGCATGAGTGAGATTACAAATCAAAGGAATAAGCGTAATACTATTAAAGTGGAAGTACGAGTACAAGTAATTGATGTAAGAGAGACAACAAAGTCTTTTTTTACTATGTTGTCTGTCCTTTGGCAGGAGGCAGACGTGGTTGAAGTTGAGTCCTTGTCGGATATACGCGTACTTGCTTATGAATGGTTTGGGGACGAAAAGGCTAAAGTACTAAGACTACCTGATGAAGATTGGGCAATTAAATCGTTCAGCGGTATAGTTTTAAGAGCCGATGGCACGGGAGGTGTTGTATTGACCAAGACACTTACAACTGATACACCTAATGCTCACTACTGGTTACGCTTACCACCCCTTCCTCATGGATATGAATACCACGTCACGAATTCACTCAGTTATATCCCTTATGTCGGTGGTAGTGTTGATTCAAACTATTGGATATGTGAAGATTCTTGAAGAAAGAAAGACTTTGCATTATATATCTTTGTTCATGCTAGATCAAGCAATGTGGGTCACTGAGTTGGTGTGTTATCACCAAGTCAGACGCAGCCACGTGTGGAACAGCTATTACGTTAGATGTATTAATACACTTATAAATGGATTGATCATATACAAGTTAAAAGAAATGCTCACTACCCTTTCTTTATGGATATCAATACCACATCTCCATGTCTTATCTATGTAATAAAGATGTATTATCTGCTGCTAGCGCTTGCAAATTGCAATTGTACATCTTCAAATCAGACACACACGACTTCCAATTGAGGTTCAACTAGGGTAAAATAAAAGAGAATCTTTTACTGGTTCAATTCTGGATATAAATCGTCGACCAGTAACTCCCTACTAATATTATAAATAAACCTTATCTTCGTAGTCTAATCAGCAGTAGTATTAAAATACTGGGGAGTATTTCATACACAACTCTTTCTCTCTCTCTCATGACAATTCCTCCATCTTTTCCACCACAAATGAATACATCTATGGTTATAGAAGAAGAACACAAGGAATCGTCTTCTTCTAAACCTTCTCGTGGTGTTCGATGGAAAGAAGATTTAGAAGAAGTTCATATGATTCAAAACATTCATCAACAACAGAGTAATAGTAATAATGCAATGAATCCTAAAAAGGGTTCTTATAAGAAACAAAAGAAAGATCATGGTATCTTACATGAAATAGAAGGAGAAGAAGATGAATCTCCTGATGCTTCTTCATCGAATGGAACAGGCTTAATGACTGCTTTTAATCTTAAAGAAGAGAATGAACAAGGACATTATGATGCTTCTGGTAATTTTATATGGAATAAAGAAGATGCAGTCATCCGTCAAGAAGATGCGTGGTTAGAAGTATCGGATAAACAAATACATGGAGCTTTTCAAGCCCAACAAGCGAAATTGCAACAGGAAAACATGCAAGAAGAGGACGTATTGACACAAACACAAGCTATTGATCATATCTATCGTATCTTAAAGGACAATGAAACTGTTTTAAGAGCATTGAAAAGGTTGGGAAATCAACCACAGAGACAGAAGAGAAAGTATAATAGAGGATTAAAGAAGAGTGAGGTACCAGTAGTACAAGTGTCTGAGGAAGAGAAGGCAGGGAAGAAGGTACAATTTGATCAGCTGACTGAAGCTGCAGATTATATGATGCGCAAGGGAATTGTAGATGTGTATCAACTAAATAAAGAAGAGGTTGGGAAGTTGCAGAGTGGTGTATTACAAGAAGAACCTGCTACTGGTAGTAGTACATCGTCGTATTTCAAAAATACGACAATGCCATCAGCAGAGGAGGAGGAGGATGGAATGAAATGGGAATATAAGGGGAAGGATGGAAAGGTATATGGTCCTTATTCAACCAAGCAAATCGTTTCTTGGAGACAAGAGGGGTACTTTACTGGTGTTTCTAGTGTGCTGATGCGTAGGGTTGGAGAGAAAGCGACTGGTAGTAGTAGTAGTACTACTACAACAGAAGAAGAAAGAACATTAACAGCAGAAGAAGAACTGGTTCGTGATATGGAAGATAGTGATGAGGAAGAAGAAACGAAGCAACAGGAAGACTTGTGGATAAATTCAGATGAAATTGATTTCCATCAGAAGAAATAGAGGAAAGAAGATGGTATTACATATAATATTATCGATAGGAAGTCATTACTCGAATGGTTTCATATTTCCGTGGATCAATTCGTTTGGAATACACAGATTTGGGTCTTGGTTGCATCAGTGTGGAGGAGGGACAAGTCATGTTGTGGTTTCTTGAAGTAGATTGAAGCAATGATAAGGCTCTAGACACGGATCGAGATACAATATGGGGCCATTCTTCAGCCAATGCACTAATATAATAGTATAATACCATCAATAGTTATTAGTAATAATAAAGAGAGAGTGAAAGAAGGTGTGACGTACCATGGTTGAACTACATTTCTTAATGCCAATTCTTCTCTGTACCTGTGAGTATATTCCTCATAAATGATACTAGTAGCACATCTTCGTATTTCCTGTAGAATAGAAGCATCTCGTATTCGCTTAACTTGTCTATTGTAGAGAAAAGTAGTGTCTCTATAAGACACAAATACTGACTTTTATCTATAGATAAATACTCTAGGATGTGATGTTTCAATGAAAGAGATGTTGAATACGAGACAGCAATGAGTAAAACGTTAGTGGCGAGTAGATAATAGTCCACTTGAGCTTGTTCCAATACTTTAATTTGCTCTATAGCAATGGCTTCCTGATGCCCATTCTTTAAACCATTCCAAACTTGAACAACCTCTTCATCTTGTTTAGAACGTAAACTGCGATACATACAAGTCTACCAGCAAGTACGTTCGTTATGATAAAAAGAAGAGATGCGGTATTAGACTTACCGTCAGTTCTTGTAAAAACTCTGCTTCATTTTTTTGATAAGTATTTTTAATACGACGTTGTTGAAATGCCATCCTTTTTTCTCTCAATATTGTCTGACCGTTGTGTACAATTTGCGCTAAAAGTGTCCGTTCGGTTATAAAAAAATCAGATTTTCTTCTTCTGCCAAAAACTTCAACATCCCTTCAGCGAAAAGTATCAACTCAGAAATTCTCTCTTTTCCATTCGTTTTTGTCATCTTTTCGATTCTCTCTCTTGATCCATACAATCTCATATCAAAAGCTACCATGGCAACTCCATTTGAAGGACCGGAAAAGAATCTAGAGATGGACTTTACTCTCCCTTGTTCTACTTCTAAAGGTTGTCGTTTATTAACTCGTGCGCAACTGGTTTCTATCTTGAACTTTGCAAACTGCCAAATCCTGAGTTCGATTTCAAATCCACACATGGATGCCTACGTCCTCTCTGAATCCTCTCTATTTGTCACAAATTCCAAGATCATTATTAAAACATGTGGAACGACGACATTGTTGAAGACTTTGCCTCTTTTATTAGAAACAACACGTGAACATGATCTAGTACTCAATTGGCTTAGCTATTCTAGAAAGAATTATACTTTTCCAACAGCTCAAATTCATCCACACACGTCGTTTCATACAGAAATTAGTTATTTAAATCAAACACTTATCACGCCAGGTGCTGGGTATGTATTAGGTCCGATTACAAGTGACCATTGGTATGTCTACGTATGGGATCAATTGGACAATACAACCTTGAAAGCTCCTCCAAATGACCGTACCGTGCATATCTTAATGCAAGATCTACATCCACGCTGTTCTTCTCTATTCTATCCACCTCATTCTGCAGATGAAATGACTAAAAAGAGTGGTATTGCATCTCTTGTACCAGGTGCAAGCATTGATGCCTATGCCTTTAAACCTTGTGGCTATAGTATGAATGCCATTCTGTTTGAATCGTACAGTACGATTCACATTACTCCTGAATCGGATGCGAGTTATGCAAGTTGGGAAACGAATCTAAAGCTGAGTTCATATCATAGTATCATCAGAAATGTACTGAGTGTGTTTTTACCAGAGAAGTTTACAATGACAGTGTATGCAGACGAGGGAGGATGGGATGAGATGTTGGATAAAGCTCCTTTTACAGTGGAGAAGATTAGATTACCTGAAAATATAATGTATGTGAAACAGAATCAGAGTGTCACGTACTTTGAAGGAGACTATAGTTGCTGGGTTGCGCATTGGAAGATGGAATGTGTACAAGAACCGGAAGGAGAAGATGAACAGATAGAATGGAAAGAGAGGAGTAAGAGCTTCTGTTGAGCTATATCTATAGAAGATATTATTAAAAATAATCATTACATGTCCTTCTTATTGCTGTTGTTATTCAAGACGGGACGTCTTTTAATACCAGAAGAGGTTTTACTATGCGTTGTAGCGTATCGTCGATGGGCGTCTCCTATTTCTTCTTCTTCATTATCTTCATTATCCACTGCGTCCATTAGAGGAACTTGACTATTATAATATTATTATATATCCATTCATTCATTCAAACGTGTAGAGAATACACAACGTCGTACCTATATGATGCATTCGAAGCAGCATTACCATTTCGATTCTGATACGATTGATACAAGTTCATGGCTTTCTGTTTCATGGCTATTGAAATCAACAGCAGTGATCAATGCATCCTTTTCAATCTCTATTACACACACACACCTACCTTCACTCATCTTTCCAAACTTTGTACTAAAAGAATTGAACGCATCTTGTGCTGTTTCAGAAGCTGTTCTGTTTCTATTCTCAAACACCCTTCCACTCTCATCACCTTCATTCCCGTCGTTTTCTCTATACACATGTGCAAATTCGTCTACTTGTGCTAGTTCCTGTTGAAACATCTCATCTTGTAACATTTGGGCTAATAAACGATCAGAACGTTCTTGTTCCGATTCAATGATGTTGTTTCTTGTACCTGGGAGACGTAGAAAATCATCTGGTAAGACATTCTTCTTCTTTAAAGAAGAAGAAACAAGAGGAGGAGCAATAGAATCTTTGTCATCTCCATTTTCCATCTTTAAAATAACATCAATAGTACGTTCCATATGTCCTCCATTCGATTCTAAAATTGTACCAAGTGTTTCAGGATCCCATGATGAAAACATACTTGATAAGATCGATAAAGCTTCTTCATATTCCATCGCTTTCTTTCTTTCTTTCTTAAATAGATCCAAGAATCTAATACAAAAACAAATAAAATCTGATATCCAACAGAAGAGTTGAAGTTTTTGTTGAAGTTGAACATGCAACGAACTTACCAATCATTTTCATCTGATTTTAACATCAAGAAATAGAAAAACAACAAAAGAAACGAGATCCCTGCAGCAGCAAAATTTAATATGGATGATACTCCTCCTGTTCAAGAAGACCCTTTATTGGATATGGATAGTTCAGAAGAAGATGAACCTATTCTATCGGTATGTGTTTTAGTATTGAAAGGTATAGTTTTCTTCTTTTTATGTGTGTGTGTTTTTTTATAGATGGACAAACCATTACAACTATCAACAACTGTAGATGAGGACGATGATAAACCACTTGTTGTATCTGCTAAAGAAGAAGAAGTAGAAGAACAAGTTGTATCTGTTAAAGAAGAAGAAGTAGAAGAACAAGTTGTAGAGGTTAAAGAAGAAGAAAATGAGTTGATGCGAGAAGACGATGTTGTAGAATTAGTACAAGAAGAAGAATTAGACGATGAGGAGGAGGAAGAAGAGGAAGATGAGGCTTTGCCAGTATTGCTATCTGGTATTAATAATACGAATACTCCATCAATGGAGTCTATGTTACAACAACCAATGGACATTACATCAACCACCACTACTACCAATCTCCTTAACAATCCCCCTTTACCACCTTGTAAAGAAGAGGAATCCATAACAATTGAATCATTAGTAGAAAATGGAACAAACAAGGCGAAGAAAGCCCTTGCTAGAATTAAAAGGAACGAATGGGCGTTAGATGGATGGTTGACACTCATGGATGAAGCATCTAAACTACCCATCTTCAAAGCCAGGGTCATATACGATACATTTCTATTACGCTTCCCAACTGCAGTAGGTTGTTTTATATCTATATATGTAGATCCATCTCTAACCAACACGTGGACTATTACTATCTAGGGTAAGTTTTGGAAACAGTACGCGGAACATGAATTACGTGAAAAGAACTATGCCAAAGTCCAAGAAATACTCGCCAAGTCCTTGATGGATATCAAATGTACGAATATTGACTTGTGGGTCTTCTATTTGAACTTCACTAGGGCTTTGAAGTTAAATGTATTAGAACAAGAACATGTTTCCAACTTGCTTGAGATTACGAAAGCTAGGAAGGTTGTTGTGGATGCGTATGAAGTTGCGATTCAAAGAGTGGGGTATGGATTAGATTCAAATGTCATCTGGACTTCTTATCTTGCCTTTCTAAAGGCAGATAAAGAACCTCAAGCCTTTTTAGCTGTTCGTAAAGTATTTCAAAGAGCCATTGTAATTCCATTAATGCATATGGATAAGCTATGGAAAGACTATGAGAACTTTGAAAAGGCTATTCCTAACAATGAATCGTTGGTAAGTGTAACTTTTGAAACCTATTGATAAGTTATTCATCACATATTTTTATGCATATAGGCCCAAAACTTTATCAAACTCTATCGACCTAAATTTGAAGCAGCCAAAGCAATTTTTAAAGATCGTAAGAAGATTATAGAAGGGATTAATCCAAACCAATTGGCAGCACCTGCATCTGAAGCTCGTTTGGATGAGCAGGTATTGTAATAGAGTAGTCTTATCAATACTGTTACTATAACCAATCTGCACCATACAGCTTGTCAAATGGCAGGGATATATCAGTTTTGAATTAAAGAATCCTGAACGATTAGAACCTTTAGATTGGAAAGCTCGTATGCGATATGCATACGAGCATTGTCTAGACTGTAAACGGTACCATCCTGATATTTGGTATTCATATGCGTATTTTGAGAACTGCAATGGAGATGCTGAAGCTGCGAGTCAGATCTTTCAAAGAGCGATAGCGATATTATGCTATTCGAACTTGTTACATTTCGCATATGCTGATCATTTAGAAAATAGAATGAATCTGTTGGGAGCTACAGGGGTATATGAGAATCTAATCAAAGACTACCCTTCACCTATTGCGTATTTAACCTATCAACGCTTTGCAAGGAGGACAAAGGTAAGGGACCTTAGAGGGAGAAAGTCTGTCTTATAAAGCGCACTCGACTGATTTGTATTGATTAGGGTCCGGATGAAGGCCGTCGTGTATTCAAACGTGCACGAAAGGATAAGCGAGAAAATGCAATTTCTCATCATTTGTTTACTGCTGAAGCTATGTTAGAGTATCATTCCGATCCTTCCGATCAGGGAAAAGGTATTGCATTGAATATTTTTGAAATGGGATTAAAGAAATACATATCAGAACCAGAATATGTCATTACTTATGGGGATTTTCTTCAACAATTAAAAGACGATGAGAGTAAGAACGTGTCTTTATATATTAATAATGCCTATTCTTTATCTATATACTACTATAGACGTTCGTGCGTTGTATGAGAAAGCTTTACAGGTCATTCCAGTAGCTCAATCTCGTGGTATTTGGGACCAGTTTCTAGCTTTTGAACTCCGAGTTGCATCTTCTAATAGTAGTCGTGGGAAATCGAATCTATCTGCTGTTTTGAAGATTGAAGAACGTAAAACCAATGCCTTTCCGGAAGATCCTGATCTATCACGTATTGGCTTATTGCGAATTGCCCATCGATATGAATACCGTACGCTTCGTTCAACGTCCAAGGAAGATTCAATATTCTATAACATGTACACGTCTAGTAGTGACAAGACGAGACAAGAGAGCTTTCGAACTCTAGGACCTGGTGGAGTTGGAGAAGGAAGCAAAAAGAAGAAACAACTGTCTGCTAGGGAAGCTAGTATACCTGAATTCCTACGAGAGTTTGCATCTATGTTACCCTTAGGGGATTCCTGGAATGGGCCAATTGCAGATGTAGAACATGTGTATCAAGCACTTGTGTTTGCAGAGTTTCCATTAAAAGAAGAAATTTTAGCTCGAGAAAAACAGCAACCTAGTGTGTATTCAAATCTGCCCAAGGGGATGAGTGTTAGTAAGAAGGATAGCACTGCTGCTAATGTATCTGTGATGAGTAATAAACGTCCTGCAGTTGACGTCTTTCGAAGTCGACAGCAACTCAAGTTGGCTAAGCATTGAGTATTATTAATATCAGTCTTGTTTATTTAATAATACTAAAACAATTATAAATATAAAAGAAAACATAAACGGGCTACAAGTCTTTAATCTACATTAACGACAGTCGTTTCTTTGGTTTTTTACTATTGTGATTGAAATCAACCACAATGGTTGAAAAGCCAATGGCTTCATTGTCTTGAACACTGCTGGTGCTTTCCACTGTTGTTGTTTTAGCAGTCTGATGAGCCATTGAAAACCCTTCAATGGAATCATGATCTACATTACGTTCTTCTTCTTCTTCTACTTCTTCTGGTAAAACTACACCACTTTGGTCTTCGTCTAGTACTAAACTCCCCTCATCTTCATCATCCATTGTATGTCGTTGTATTTCTATCCAGTCTTCTTCATTCAGATGCTGCTCAGTATAGTTTTCCAATAATGTATGATCAGGTAATGTTAATGTACTGACAATGCCAGGGATCGATTGACGAAAGGACAAGAGATTCTCTGGCGCACCGGAAGCTGATGCCATACTCCGCATCTTCTTGGTCGTACGTGGAATACGATGGAGTTTTCTATCATATCAAGAGAGGTTGATATGAATACATGAAACAATTATACTATAGTACTCTTATTATACCGTTGTTCTATTAAATACACATTGAATTTATCAAGATGGTGTTGTAACCTTGGAATGAGCTATATATCATATAATGTTTGTGTAGATGTTACAATGCCAGATAATAGTATAAAGATTCACCCTCTTACATTCGCCTCAGACGCAGTGACGCGAGTGTTTTTGGATTTAATACTTTCTCTCATGGCCAATACAGGATTGGCCAAGATTTGTAAAGGCCTTTTCTTCTTTCGTCCAGTCTTGCGTAGTTTTAGGTCTAATTTACTTTGTAAATGTGTACAAAAACTAGCATACACAGTGTATGAATATTAGTATACACAATAGATAGATATAATAGATAGAGTACGTACTCTTGAATATCATCTGAAAGATACTGAATCGTATGAAAGACAGGAATAAGCCAGGATAGAGCTCCAGGGTCTTGTTCATCCTTCTTTTTCTTTTCCTCCTCTGTACTATTATTATTACTAGAAGTAGTACATTTCATAGGAGTGCAGTCCAATCTCCACCGAGTCATTTTTGCTATCAAGGTTTCAATACATGCAAATAAACTGATACATCCACGAATGACAAAAGATAGACTATAATAAAGTAATGCTTTTAAAATTGAATACAAGAAACAACGGTTTATAATAGTTACCTGGATTGTGAAATACAAATCGAATCTTCTTCTGCCTTGTTATACAACCGTATTATCCTTCTAAAGAGTAGTAGTACAATGTCAATATCAGCATATGGATCATTCGTCTTGTTGTTCTTGAATGAGGATGGAGCTATCCATGCCATAGCATGCATCATACATAGAAACGTAGCTTCATAATAGATATTCCATGTATGTATAGATAAGTTCTTTAATACTAAATGTTCACCATCAACAGCCATCTTATTCGCCATTTCTTCTTCTTCTTCTGCTTTCTCCTGTACTGAGATGAGAATGTCATGCATCCACAATACCAACGTATCCAATAAACAAAATCTTTTCTCCATAGATTTCATCAATGAAAAGCTCGACAATAAGAAAAACTGAATATGATGATACTCATGGTTTAAGAAACGATGGGTGCCGATATGACTCACCATAGCCTGTTGACTACTATTATTAGTAACGTTACTGGTAATACTAGTACTAGTTACCACAGCACTCGGAACGAGTTTTCGTTTTGTACTGCTATCGAATACGACACTTGTGTTCTTATAAGGTGAAAGTACTAGAGGATAAATTGTAAAGAGAGCAGAGATGCAGAGATTAGCCAATACTTTAACAGCTTTTCTGGTATTTCGAGTAAGAACGACTAATACTTCACATTGATAACATGCAATCTCGGGATGTTCTGTAATTTTCCATTGGGTTGTAAACCATGTAAACAAGTGTTCTTTCGCAACGGGAACAAGGGTACTAGGAATATGACTGACAGGCTTTGCCAATTGCAAGAGAATCATAGGAGATGGATGCTTCCATTCCAATACCAACAATATGAGTTTGTATAAGATCAATAGTTGGCGCTGTATCATACATGGTACTAACGTACTATCACTGGAACCTTTCAAAGAACACCATTGTCTACACAATGTCATTGTTCTAAAGGAGACGTAGGTTAGAAACGAATGGGTTGAATATTCTCTAGTGATATAAGAGATTAGTTCTTCTTGACTAGTACTAGTACTACTACTACTCTGCAAGGCATACAAGATGAGACACAAGAGACCGTATTCAACTTCTAATACAGAGACGCTATCCATAATCACATCGTTGTTCCATCCTACCAACAAGAAACGAATACATTGCTTTAAATCCACGCCAGAGAGTCTTCCAATGCATTTATACGACATCCCTTCTCCACTACTATTGCTATTACTACTACTAGATACTTGACACAACTGTTTCAGAGCCGCTGTTTGTGCAACCAGGAAGGTTCTTGATAAACTAGACGCTTCTAATCGTGAGGTAGAGGCTGTTGAGGGGTTCTTTTGCTTGAGAAGATTGTCTAGGTGTTCCAGGATATGATGCAGTTGATGTGACATGGAAAGAGCGTACTGAAAACGAACTTTAAGGAGCGTATCAAATGAACTGGTCGTATTACATCCACTATTACAACATACGACCAATACTTCAATGGCAAAGACTAACGACCATGCTAATTCAATACATTCGTCAAGAGAAAGAAATGATTCACAAGAGATTGGTATTTGTAGTGTATCTGTTGTAGGTCGTAGTTTTGAATAGGAGGAGGGGAATTGGATACTAGCACAGGTCCATTGAGTTTGTAAGTGAGAGCTATAGTATTAGAATAAGACAATGTCTAGTATTTAGACTACTATTTATTACTATGACTTACTCCGTGCAAAGAGATAGAAAACAGCCAAACGATTCTCCCAATAGTCTTACGCTTTCAACAGCATTAGATAGAAATACATCCTCTTGTATCCAATCCCACGCATCTACTCTACTACTACTAGAAGAAGTAGTAGTAGTACGGTTGACTACCCACCCATTCGGTTGTTTACACAAGTGTACCTTTGCCAAGTAAGATGCAACTCCAATGGTATATGTTGGAGCAGTTGTAGTAGATATGTCGTTAAAATGCTCATAGTAGAATAAACCACCACTCGTCTCTCCAACCTCCTCATTTCGCGGTATTAACTTTAATAAACTAGCATTCGTTAATAAAGGAATGAGGTTCTGATGCAACAGTTGATGTTTTAAAGCTGTACGAAAGCGTCTATTGGGAGCAACGCCTTGACGTAGCATCTTATATCCATAACAAGCCACTTGTGTAGGTGCAGATGGCAAGAGTTCAATCACCCAACGTACCAGTTGTTCTCCATCCTGTTGATCTAAAGCAGGACTGGATAAAATATACTGTGCCATTAACAAAGCAGCAACTTGATTCCCAATAGTTTCGAGCCGTTTCTTTACAAACGCCCCTCCACCTCTCCACTGCTGCTGCTGTTCGTTGCTATTATGAATACTATTCCCACAATAACTAGATGCCGTTAATAGTCTTTTCTGGATGATCATCATCAGTTGAGAGTATAAACCCGAGGCATCTTCACATAAACGTACAAGAGAGCAACATAGAGGTTCTACTACAAACGTTCTTTCCCTCGAATGGCTCATCTTGCCTACTCCATTGAGGATATAGTCCAGTATGAGATGGTAAAATGGAGATAAGGTTGATGGGAAATGAAGGATGCAGTGTTTTAGAACTGTTGTAGCGTGCACAGAAGCTTGATACGACAATTGCTTTGCTCTGTTTATAGAGAGAATGAACAGAATTATACTAATGGACTTTAGTTTCTTCAACGTACTTGAGCCCTAAAGGACTGTTTCTATCCATAGATTCTACATCGACTGCTTGGTTTGAAAACAAACGTTGCGATTGAGTGGCGAGGACTAGTAACAACGTCAGGGCCTATCAATATCATAGAACTAATAGATAAGTTATCGGTGCATTATATTTATTACACTAGCTATTTCTATGACTTACATCTTGTCGAATAGCAGAGTGTATTTCAATAACGTTTCCTAGAATATCAGCTGTCCATTGAACTACTTTTAGAGCAATAGCATGAGAAAAGTTGGCATGGACAGCAAGCATGGGATATAAATGGTAGAGTTTGACGAATGCAGGTATGAATACTTTCCATTGGGAGAGTACAAGTTGCTGAGAGATGGATTGGATAAACGTTGGGTTCAATTTAGACGTTTTAATGGCTCTACAGATACTCTTTGTAGCAAGCTAATAAAAGGAGGATGTAATGCGTGAGTAGAAATATGGTACTATTATGTATATATACTTCTACTTACAGCAGAAGTACTGGAACGATCCAACAATAACAACAATATCATTCCATCAAAGGTATACAAAGTAGAAGCTGTATCAAATACGCGAAGAAAGCTCTTCTGGACACTTGGATTCGAACGAACAGCCCGTCCAATGACCTGAAGTATTGTATAGAGTTATGAATAACTATTATATGATTACTTTATACATGAACTTATATAAATACCTCTATCAGTACAACCATCGTACTCAAACTCAACGCATCGTATTCCTTTCGAATAGATTGTATAATATCTATACCATTACTAGGTTCTAGCATTTGAAGTAGACAACGAGCAACTGTAGGAATATCATCTTCATCCACTACTGCTAATGATGCCTGTAGAAGAGCAGTAGCTAAGCTATATTTCTTATAGAGTATATATTATATACTATTATATCTACCTGATTAAGCTCTACAATCTCCTGTTTAACTTGTTTGGGTAATGCCAATTCAGCAATAGAGCCAATAATAGGTACGAGCAAGGTTCTATCTGTACTCAATAGTTCTTTAAAGGCATCGATTACTTGTATAACACACTTTTCAGATCGATAGACCAACTATTATTGAAAGTAAGATAATCAAACTGTGTATAATATTACGATGTATTAATACTGTACATACCTTTGGTAAAGCATGTATAATCATCAATGTATACTCTTCTAAAAACAGCATTTGAATCACCATTTCCGTGATTTCTACTTTACTAAACATAAAATGAGTTGTCAAACATTTCAACAAAAGTGGAGCTTTTTCAATCGGATCTGTTCCATTTTGAATCCTTTCTAATAAAGAAAATGCAGTAGAAATACCTGTATTTTCATTCTGTAGTAAATGAGGACAGATTTCAAGAACATGAGATAAACTACAGGACAAAAGAAAGGAAGAAGACGACATGGTATTATTAATAATAATTGAAAGAATAAAGAAAGATGTTCGTCTAGAAGAAATCAGTGCAAGTTGAAGTTGAAGGCAACAATGAAGATTCATTGATAACACTGACTGACGTCAAGGACGATGAATCTATGATCGCACTGCTGTGTGTATTTATCTCTAATTACAGTACAATATGTAATAGATTTGCCAGAGTTATAAAGTAAGAACACCAAGCAAAAAGCTAGTTTAGTTCGTCTATCTATCGGTCGGTAAGAAAAAACTCTCTCTTAAATCAGTGCAAGTTTACGTTGATAACGCTGTGGTTGTTGACGTCAAGGAAGAAGGAAAAGGATCCAACTTGGTAGCATAGCATTGTTGGGATCTATCATAGCAGTGTATGTATTTATCTCTAATAATTACAGTGATACAATATGTAATAGATTTTCCCAAGTTATCCTTTTCCATTCTCAAAGTCTCTCTTCATCTTTACCGATCCAATGGGTCGATTGAATACCATTACGTAGATAACTGACATAACGCATTGAATTTGTGACACGGTATTCAAATCCATGAGGAAGAGGTGGCAAGCGTAACCAGTAATCTGCATTGAGTGTATGCCTTGCTAATGACTTGGTCAATACAATTCCTTCACTTGATTCATGGGTGGTTGGACCATGTGGTATTGTTAATTCATTTTGATCTTTCCCTTGGGTATGTGGGGAATCCTTTAATGCCATACTATTGAGCGATTGAATTGCCCAATCTTCATTAGGTAGTCTCATTCTCTTCTCGTTCTCATTCTTTACATCTTCATAAGCAAGTACTCGTACATCAGACAAGGCTTTTACTTCAATCTCCTTGTCATCCTTGGTCTCTCTCATATCAAATACCTGTACACGTACAGTTACGTCCATGGAATTACGTTTTCGTTTTTGACTTGTAATCTCACGCATGCTTCCCAAATGAATCATCGAACCTCTAGTGTAAGTTCGTGTTGCAAATATACCTTCAACCTGAAGACCAAACGGACTCCTTCTAGATAGACCAGGGACATTCCTTCGAGCATCTGTCAACTGATCAAGGTCTTGTTCTTTGTAGGGGATACGAGGTAGAGTAAGTACTTGTACTCGCTCAGGTCTTTCAAACTGTTGAGGCAACTGACCAAAGTAAATCCTTTTGGGTAAAGCAGTCCTGTTTACTTTGTTGGAAAGATCCGTATAGCAATACGTTGCAGAGACAATATATGGCGTATCAGGTCGACACTTGGATAAAGAAGGCAATACAAAGTAGTATTTCCAATCTAAAGTTGCGATCGACGGCAAAAGTGATACTTGTATCGTCATTGTTTCCTTGGTAATACGTACAACATTCATACATCGATCAGTCAGCATTGTCTTTTCATTACGTATTTCAATTCCTAGCATTGATCTTTCGCTATCACTCCAATGACAATGTCTGGTACTGATATTAGGCAAAGATACTTTGAATTCTAAATTCAACGCCTTGTTACCTTGTAAACCATTCGTGAGTTCACTCAACGTCCCTAATTCAATACTAGAATGTTGAGCAACGTTTGTCGTAGATGTATAGCGATGTCTAATGCCATACCAATACACCTCTGAATGTAATGTCATTGGACTATTAAACACTTGGCTTGCCAAGAGGGTTGTGTACAAGCCTTCATATTCTCCAACGGTTTCAGCAATGTCAGAGGAAATACCCCGTGATCCAAGTACTTGATCAATAATGCTCATGCGTTCATTTTCTCGAGAAGTACGTTTGCGTTTAACCAAACGACGTGTCGTAAGAGAAGGAGTACTAGTGGTTTGAGTCGTAGATGGTGTTACTGATACGGCCAGCTGAACAATGAATTGGAGCAGGAGGAGAGATAGAAGTAAGATAAGAGTTGATGCAAACATAGATAGATTTACTGCAAGGTTTGATCAATATATTGAGAAATGATGCGTTTCTCTCAATTTCCTGAACTACCTTATCAAGTGTGCCTTATTACAGAAGAGTTATTACATATTGCCTATTAGTGTCAGGATCTTTTGATTCACAGTCACGAGTCTAGGTGACCGACGGTCACTGACCGTATCCTGTACGAGTTACAAGACTGTTGCAAGCTGGATATATAACTATTATAACAGCTACCGTAGTATCTATGGTAGTACGATATTAGTAATTGCAAGATACTTGTATATGCTTGTAACAAACGGCCAACTCTAAACAGACAGAATTCATGTCATACGTACAAACGAGTTAATATCAATAAAAATAGACGCGTTCATTCTCAAAGCCTCTCTTCTTCTTCTTCTTCTCCATAATCTTTACCAATCCAATAAGTCGTTTTAATACCAATATATAGATAGCTCATATAAACCATTGAATTCGTGACTCGATACTCAAATCCATGAGGAAGAGGTGGTAAGCGTAACCAATAATTTGTATTGAGTGCATTCCTTGCTAATGACTTGGTCAATACAACACCTCCACTCGGCTGGTACATGGGTCGTAGAGATAGCATTGATAATCCAGTTGTTTCTTCCTCTTGGTCTACTGTAAGATCTTTTAAAGCCAATCCATTGAAAGATTTTATTGCCCAATCTTCATTCGGTAGTCTTGTTCCTTTCTCTTCTTCAGTACTATCGACATAAGCAAGAACACGTACATCAGTCAAGGCCTGTACTTTTACATCTTCTTTCTTTTTTCTTAAATCAAATACTTGAACATGTACATTTAAGTCAATGGTATTACGATTGCGTTTGTCTCTTGTAATCTCACTCATGCTTCCTAAATGAATCATAGAACCTCTAGTGTAAGTTTGAGTTGCAAATATACCTTCGAAACAAGTACGTTGGGTGTTCCGCGTAGCGAGACCTGGGACATTGAGCTGAGCATTTGCAAATAGTTCAAGGTCTTCTTTTTGATAAGGGATACGTTGTAGTGTAGGTACTTGTTGTATTTGTTCTGGATTGTCAAACTGTTGAGGCAGTGGACCACCAAAGTAAATACTTTTAGGTAGTGTATTCCTATCTACTTGATCTTTATACCAATAAGTTATCGATACACTAAATTGCGTATCAGGAAGACAATTGGATAAAGGAGGCAATACTAAGTAGTATTTCCAATCTAAAGTTGCGATAGAAGGCCATAGTGACACTTGAATCATCATTTCCCCATTCCAAGTCTCATAAAGAACAACATTCATACATCGATCCGTTTCCATTGTCTTTTCATTGCGTATTTCAATCCCTAGTATTGATTTTTCAGAGTCACTTAAACCACAATGACTGTTATACAAAGATATTTTCAACTCTAATCGCAACGACGTGTTATCTTGTACGTTATTCATGAGTTCACTCAACGTTCCTAATTCAATAATAGAATGTTGAGGAATGTTTGTTGTCGATGTATAGCCATTACGATTCGGTTCTGATTCTAATGTCATTGGGCTCTTAAACACCTCACTTGCTAAGAATCGAGTATACAACCCTTCATATTCTGCAACTAGTTTAGTCAGTTCAGGGATCATTCCTATTGAGTCTACCAGTAGTAGTTTATCTATCCAGTTGATTCGTTCAGTTTCCTGTCTTGTGCCACCAGATGAACGTCTTATAGGACTATTAGGAGTGCTGACTTGAGGAGACGGTGTGATTAATACCGATACGGTCAACTGAGCAGTGAGGATCAGGTTGAGCGATAGAAATAAGCAAAGCATGGATAAATACATGTCTTTTATTTGTTGCAAGACAGTGGGATTGATATGTTTTTTTAACGAAATATAATGAATGGTCGATGCATTACGTAATGCAGGGTAAGATCTTCAAGTCATATCAATTATCAATATTGAATAGAAAGCACGTTTTAAAGCCACAACCCAGGGAGGAGGTTTTAACTCACACATAAATGCATTTACTGGTCTTTCTCCTCGAAATCTTTACCAAGCCATTCACTCGATTGAATACCATTGCGTACATAACTGCGATAACTCATTGAATAAGTAACACGGTATTCAAAGCCATGGGGAAGGGGTGGTAAACGTAACCAGTAATGTGCATTGGGTGAATGAACTCCTAATGTCTTTGTCAATTGAATACCTCCATTCGGTTGATTGATGGGTAGCGAAAGGTCCATTGGAAAATCATCATCTATCATCTCTTCCTCCTGATCTTTTAAAGCCAAGCCATTGAAAGATTGAATGGGCCAATCTTCAGTAGGTAATCTCGTTCCTTTCTCCATCGCTTCATAAGCAAGAGCTCGTACATCATTCAAAGCTTCCACTTCAACCTCTTCTTCCTCTTTCGTATCATCTCTCGTATCATATACTTGAACGTGTACAGTCACGTCAATCGTATTTCTCTTTCGCTTTTGACTTGTAATCTCACGCATGCTTCCCAAGTAAATCATTGAACCTTTTGTATAAGTTTGAGTTGGAAATACACCTTTAAAACCAAGACAGAGATACTTTACAGAAGATCGACCAGGTACATTGGTTCGAGCATCGGTCAACTGATCAAGGTCTTCTTCTTGATAGGGAATACGTGGTATGGTAGGCATTGTTACTCGCACTGGCCTTTCAATCTGTTGAGGTAAGTGACCAAATCGAATGTTTTTAGGGAGTAAAGCTTTGCTATTGACTTGTGTTGTAGGATCTTTACAAGGAATATACCAATAATAAATTGCAGAAACAATAAATGCCATATCAGGTTCACAGTTGGATAAACGAGGCAGTACGAGTGAGTAGTTCCAGTCCGAAGTTGCAATGGAGGGCAATAGTGAAACTTTGATGTTAATGTCCTTGTTCATTGGTTCATAATGAGCAACATTCATACATCGATCCGTTTGCATCGTCTTTTCATTTCGTATTTCAATCCCTAGCATTGATATTTCTCTGTCAGTCAAATAACAATGCCTATTATTATTATGCAAAGCCACTTTGAATTCTAAACCCAAGTCCTTGTTGTATTGTAAACCATTCGTGAGGTGAGCCAATGTCCCTAATTCGATAGTAGAATGTTGAGGTACGTTTTCTGTAGAGGTATAGTAATACATATCGCCATATCCAGTAAACTTGGATTTCAATGTCATTGGACTCTTAAATACCTCGCTCGCCAAGCGTGGTGTAGACAAGCCTTCATATTCTCCAACGATCGTAGCTAGTTCAGAGGGGATATTCACCGAACTAAGGACTTTATCAATCGTACTTGTTCGTTTCGTTTCTTGGTTTGCTACATTATCAGGATGAGTATTGGATTGAGGAGACGGAGTTACTGATAAAGTGAACTGAGTAAGTAGTAGGAAGGGCGATAGAAGTAAGAAAATAGTTGGTACAAACATAGTTACGTTAAAAGGAAATTAAAAAATGAATCTATAAGAATAGAATATTAGTATTACATACTAATGCCTAAGGTAATGTTGAAGAGCCTATACATCCAGTAGTTCTACCCCAATGTGTGTTACTACCCGACAGAGACACACTACGAACTATCTATACCTCGTCTATATGACAAACTGAGCTCGTGTTCAACTTGTAAAAGCTAGACAGATATTACTAACTTAGTCTTACATGCTAATGCCTAAGGTAATGTTGAAGAGCCTATACATCCAGTAGTTCTACCCCAATGCGTGTTACTACCCGATAGAGAAACACTACGAACTATCTGTATACCTCTTCTATATGACAAACTGAGCTACCACCAAACACTCGTGTTCAACTTGTTAAAGCTAGACAGATATTACTAACTTACTTCAAGCGTAATGACGCTTTATATAACTTTTGAATTCATGCTCCAGAAAGGCCAGACTGAAGACGTGTAACGCAGTGAACATTTTTGACAATAGAGTATTGGATATGTTCTCTAGAACTCAATATATATATACATATGCATAAACGAATCAATATGAAGCCACCATAGATACTCATTCTCAACGTCTCTCTTAGTCTTCTTTCTCATAATCTTTACCAACCCATTCACTTGATTTAATAGGCTTGTCTGGATAACAAAAATAACTCAATGCAATGGTGACACGGTATTCAAATCCATGTGGAAGAGGTGGTAGGAGTAACCAGTACTGCGCATTAACAGTATGACTTGATAAGGTCTTGGTCAGTACAACACCTCCAGTTGGTTCATAGGTGGGTTTTACAGATCGTCTATATCCTCTTCCCTTCTGTAAGACCACTGGGCTAGCTTTTAAAGACAATCCATTAAAGGTTTGAATTGTCCAATCTTCATCCAATAGTCTTGTTCCTTTCTCTTTCTCTTCCTCTACATCTTCATAAGCCCGAATACGTACATCAGACAAGGCTTCGACTTCAACAGACTTGTCATCCTTGGCATAGCTTATATCAAATACTTGAACACGTGCAGTTACTACAATATCGCCACGATTGTGCTTTTCCTTTGTAATTCCATTCATGCTTCCCAAGTGAATCATAGAACCACTAGTATACCTTTGAGTTTCAAATCGACCTTCAAATTTAGACATGGAAGACTTCCCTTTGGCTACGCCAGGGACATTGACTCGAGCATCTGCAAATTGTACAAGGTCTTCTTCTTGGTAAGGGATACGTGGAAGAGTAGGTACTTGTGCTTTCTCTGATTTTTCAAATTGTTCAGGCAATTGGCCAAAGGAAATACTATTCGGTAAATCATTGCTGTTTATCTTCTGTGAAATATCCATATACCGATAAGTCGTATCTACAATAAATGACGCTTCAGGTGAACAGTTGGATAAACGAGGCAGTACTAAGTAGTATTTCCAATCCAAAGTTGCGATAGAGGTCAATAGCGGGACTTGGAACTTAGTATTTCCCTTCGAATCTTGAGAAAGAACAACATTCAGACATCGATCAGTTTTCTTGGTCTTTTCATTGCGTATTTCAAGCCCGAGCATTGATATTTCTGCTTCACTCAAACGACAATTCTTTGTAGGTAAAGATACTTTAAAGTTCAAACTTAATACAAGACTGTCTCCTACACCATTCGTCAGGTCATCCAACGTCCCTAATTCAATACTAGAATGTTGAGGAACGTTTATCGTAGACGTATAATAATAAAACATCAGGCCACATTTAGCGGGTTCTGACTTCAATGTCATTGGACTTTTGTCAAACACCTGACTCGCCAAGCGTGGAGTAGACAACCCTTCATAACCTCCAACTATCGTAGCTAGTTCAGAGGGAATTTTATGTGAAGCAAGAGTCTCGTCAATCTCCTTCATTCGATCATCTTCTTCTGTGGCTCCATCAGCATGTTTGCGTTTACTGGAACGGCGTGTCGAAAGACTAGTAGGAGACGGGGTTACTGATACGGCCAACTGAGTATGGAGTAGCAGAGAGAGTGATAAAAGTAAAAAATGAGTTGGTACAAACATCGTTATTTGTTGCAAGAAGATGGATGTGGAAAATTGAGAAATGACAAACTTTGGTATGTTTTTTATCTCTCAATTCGCAGCAAGTACACCGTATGTATATGTATTTGGCTGTGTATCAGTGCATTTAGTATATATTTTATAAACATTGCGTTACTTATTTCCAAAATATCAGCATTACGTAACGCAAACATCTCTCATTTAGGGAGTGTGAGCCGTGAGTTACGGCTGACACTTCCTTTACATAAGAATCTTATGATAAGATAATGATAAGATCTTGGTTTCTGAAGCTAATCCGAAATGAAAATGCAATAATAGGACCTTACAGGTTTTTATATATATATACATTTATTGAATAGAACTAATTGGTATATTCGATAGGAAATAAATGGTATTAATACTGCGTTTACAACTCACCTTATAACTCTATGTGGTTTTTACATTGTAAAAACCCTGTAAAAAATTAGAAAGGCATTACAACTGGATATGTAATACCCATCCCATCAACAAACGCAACTTTGAGAATGAGTTGACTTGACTTGAAAGAGTGTCGTTGTGTGTTCATCCTCTTAGACATATGCACAACAGAGTATTAAGCCACACATTCGAATTCATGCATTCTTTATTGCAATCTTTTCACTGAAAAGATCGGTTTTTCTTTTACAATCAGATTTTGAGTGGCCATAAAAAGTCCAGCATTTGCGGTTATTTTGGAGCAAAACGAAACATGTTTTTACCCTTTCGACATTTATCCAACCAACAAAGGTAAGAGAATCTCATATCCCCTCGTGTTATCATGGTATATATATATATCTATGTCTGTAGCTTTATGTTTACTGTTGTAAGTGGAGTATTGATCAGTGCATGGTATTATATGGAAAAGAATCCACCTCCTAAACGTCTTGAACAACAATCCTTTACGAACACTGGTAGTATTCATAGAAACACAACCGATAGAATAGTACGTGTGATTCATCTATTCCTTTATTCATTCTTATTATATCACACACACACACACACACACAGCGATGGAGTGAATTGGATAAAGATACATCCTAGATAGTGACGATTAACTCGTCAATGTTCGTATACAGGAACGGATCATCACAGTGGCCGTTTTCCAACATAATTTAGCAAATGCTATGTAGTAGTATCAATATAGATAAAAACAATCGAATAGAGATCGTAAATGATATCAATATAAAGCCAATACCTTTTAATTTAGAAGGACCCCCTGGAAGTGCTGCTAGACCATACCATGCTAGAGACATGAACTATATAAGAAAGAGAAATGTTTTGTATCGACGACCAACACGAGTTGTATGACTACCGGTACCAGTATCTTACTTGAAAGATCGAGCTAAGAATAACTAGCAAGTAATTCCCCAAAACTAGACACGAATAGAGTGTAAATCCTAATGATCCTACATAACAACTTGTAAATAAAAGATATTTCGGTTCTAATAGTCCTCTGAAATACGCTGCCGGCCCTTTCAACATCGCAAAGGCCGCCATGAACGATAGGCTTCCTAATGTAAAGCTCAATGCGAATTTAGAGGGGCGTATAATGACCTATTCTATTGATTATTATACTAGAACGCGATATAGAACACGGTTGTGTGTTGCGTACCATTGGCATAAAGATGATGGCCATTCCAAAGAAAAGCATTGCAGAAATCATCATGATGGTGAATATTTTAAAGCGTTTACTCCTGTAATGCATTCATATCAACCATGATATTCAAGAATACTATTCTATCGATTAAATACGTACAAGCTCATTGAAGGCATGATGCCTGTATTGGCAGTATTTCTAGCAATCTTATCATTATAAAAGGAAGACCATTTCTCTTGTAAATTATTAATATCTACGACAGTATTATTATTGCCACTCTGTTGTGCTTCTAAATCAACTCCTTCTTGTTGATTTATTATCAAACTACTCCTACTCTCCACCTCTTCTTGTTGTTTCTCAGAAGAAGAAGAAGAAGAAAAGGTATTCTTCCACATCGAATTCAATTTACTACTTGAAGAAAGTATACTACTACTCATTTGATTCATATTAACAAAACCAATATTATTACTACTACTACTACTAGATGCCTTCCATTGTTTCATAGCATCATCTTTGGAATTCATTGAACTACTGGTAGTAGTAGTCGTAGTGTTATTAATATCTTTACATTCCATAGTAGAAAACAAAGAAGAAGAAGGAAGATTGGTAATTACCAATCTTGATTGGTTGTAGAGTTGAAACAGATCTGATTGAGAAAAAAAGCCCTACCATTCACTTGTCAATTCTTTTTTTTTATTTTTTGTATGGAGTTTTCCCATCTATTTTTGATTTAAAAATCAAAAACAACACCAAAAAGTACATTGTATGTGTGTGTGTTGTAATAGATCTATCTATGTATTATACATCTCTTATTCTTTAAATGACAACAACAACAAATCCATTCCTTCTTGATAAAAGAAGTAATGCTTCGAATAAGGATTCAGAGGTTCATTTAAAACGTAAAGCAATCGATAAAGTCTTGTGTGATGGATCTTTATGTAGAGAACTTTCTATGCAAATTGCAAGAGAATTGAAATTGTCTAAAGAAAATCAAACGTTGGGCAAACAGATCATTCAAAGGGCATTAGAAGCAGAGAATGGGAATGCATTTAAAGAACGAGTCATTGATTATGGACAGTTATCTGAAAATTTGGTAAATAAGATCTTTTACAAGACAAAGGAGCGGTTTAAATCTGTTTTACGTCAATTGGAACAACAACAGAAACGGAATGAAGAGGAGGAAGACGAAGAAGAGGATACTATGAATAGTGGTGTAGTGGAACGTTTACAACCTATAGCATTTAGTAAAGGAGGTTTGATGGTTATGAAGAAGAACAGTAGGAATAGTAGTACTGATGAAATGGATGAAGGTGGTGGTAGTAAACAAGTTTCCAAGTTAGGATTAGATACATTGGCTATGGAGAAACGTGCTGCTATGGATACAACAACAACGGCCTTGGAGTTTAAAAAGAGAAGAGTTATTGTGGAAGAAGAAGAAGAAGAAGGAGGAGGGAGGAGTAGAAGAAGGAGACGGTCGATAGAGAAGGAGGAAAGAGAAGAGAAAGTAGATCGACGTTCTCGTAGTGATAGAGACCGTCAACGTGATAGTAGTAGTAGTAGTACTGCCGGTAGGGACTCAAGATCATCTTCTACTAGTCGACATTCATCATCTTCTTCTAGAGGAACGAGGAGAGAAGGTAGTTATAGTAGAAATCGACATCGATCAGGTAGTAGTCGTAGTAGTAGTAGACAAAGTGATGATGGAACACCCGCTACATGGACCAATGAACCTACCCCTTCTCCAATGAATAGTAAATATGCTACACGTTCTGGTTTAGGATTGAATACAAGCGAATGGGAAGAACCAGAACGTTTGCGTTCTACTTCTGTCTATGATAAGGATTCTTCTTCCTCTAGACACAGTAGAAGTAATAGTAGACACTCGTCTTCTTCTCAATGGGATCCAACGCCTTCGCCAATGTCGTCTCGTCTAGATCCAGGTGAACCTACCAACCACCCTAACCATGCTGGTAAATTAGTATTTGATGAACCAGAAGATTGGCAATATCGTCGTACTAATAGAAACCGTCACGACGATCGAGCAAAGAAGTCGTATGATAATGACGTGGAGGAAGAATTTGATCGTCATTTCTACCTACAAGACGATACTGTGAATGGAGAGGGAGGAGGAGGAGGTGATCGTTTTATTGGGAATGAAAAGAAGTATAAGGAAATGGAAGAGCGTTTAGAGAAATCCAGAGCTAGAGGAGATACGAAACTCAAGGGAATGTCTGCACGTGCATCAGCTCTTACTGCAGATCAAGATGCATGGGAAAACAATCGTTTATTGACCAGTGGTGTCGTTGCTAAATCAAGAGTCAGTACAGACATTGATGATGAGTTAGAAGCTCGTGTTCAGATCATGGTGCATAGTACAAAGCCTCCGTTCTTGGATGGAAGAGTAGAATTTACGACACAAATGGAAATGGTTTCTACTGTTCGAGATCCTACCTCTGATTTTGCAGTATTGGCGAAGCGAGGGAGTCAACTGGTACATGAAGTACGTGAACAGCGTGAACAGAGCAAGATGAGGAAACGGTTTTGGGAATTGGGAGGATCTAAAATGGGAAATGCTATCGGTATTGCAGCTCCCAAGGATGATGAACAGGCTGAGGATGGGCCTAAACCTCAACAAGTGGGTGGAGAAGAAGAAGAAGCCCAAGTGAACTATAAAGCTGAAAGTCAGTTTTCGTCTCATATGAAGAAACAGGAAGCGTCAAGTTCTTTCACCAAGTCTCGTTCGATAAATCAACAACGTAGATTCCTTCCTATTTTTCAATGCAGAGCTGAATTGATGCAAGTGATTCGTGAAAATCAAATTGTAGTGATTGTGGGAGAAACTGGATCGGGCAAGACGACGCAATTGACTCAATATTTAAGAGAAGACGGATATGCAAAATATGGCATGATTGGATGTACACAGCCACGTCGTGTAGCGGCCATGTCTGTTGCTCAACGTGTTAGTGAAGAAGCTAATGTGAAAATAGGAGACGAGGTCGGATATGCGATTCGTTTTGAAGACATGACGAGTGATAAGACCGTGATCAAGTACATGACAGAGGGAGTGTTATTACGAGAATCATTACGAGAATCTGATTTGGATTCGTATTCCGTGGTGATTATGGATGAAGCACATGAACGGGCATTGAATACGGATGTGTTGTTTGGTATTTTGCGTAAAGTAGTTCAAAGAAGAGCTGATTTCAAACTTATCGTCACGTCTGCGACTTTAGATGCCGATAAATTTGCTACTTTTTTTGGTGGTGTTCCCATGTTTACGATTCCAGGTCGTACGTTTCATGTTGAAAAGTACTATTCCAAGACCCCAACGGAAGATTATGTTGATGCAGCAGTGAAACAAGTGTTAGCGATTCATTTATCACATCCTCCAGGTGATATTTTAGTCTTTATGACAGGACAAGAGGATATCGAAGCGACGTGTTTTGTATTAGCAGATCGTATGGGAAAGGTAGACGGTGCTCCTCCACTCATGGTTCTCCCTATGTACTCCCAATTACCTTCTGATCTACAGGCCAAGATATTTGATGCATCTGAGATTCGAAAGTGTATCGTATCGACGAATATAGCAGAAACTTCCCTTACAGTAGATGGAGTACGTTATGTTATTGATACTGGATTTTGTAAAGTTAAGGTGTATAATCCTAAAATTGGAATGGATGCTTTACAAGTCACTCCGATCAGTCAACAGAACTCCAATCAGCGTGCAGGTCGTGCAGGTCGAACTGCCCCTGGGTGTTGTTTCCGTTTATATACCGAGCGTCAGTTTTGTCATGAATTACTAGAAGCTCAGATTCCAGAAATCCAACGAACAAATCTTGGATATGTTGTGCTGTTATTGAAATCCTTGGGGGTTGAGAACTTGCTTGAGTTTGATTTCATGGATCCACCCCCTCAAGATAACATTACCAACTCTATGTATCAACTATGGGTCTTGGGTGCTTTAGACAATACTGGAGAATTGACGACTATTGGTCGTAAGATGACCGAGTTCCCTCTAGATCCACCTTTAGCCAAGATGCTGATCTTTAGTGAATCCCTTGGCTGTTCTGCTGAAGTAGTGATTGTCGTATCTATGCTGTCAGTCCCTAGTGTGTTCTTTAGACCGAAAGATCGTGAAGAAGAGAGTGATGCTTGCAGAGAAAAGTTTTTTGTTCCTGAAAGTGATCATTTGACATTATTGAATACGTATAACCAATGGAAGAATAATGGATATTCGAATCAATGGTGTACAGATCATTTTATTCACGCGAAAGGAATGAGGAAGGCAAGGGAAGTACGCGAACAGCTGCTGGATATTATGAAGAAACAACGCGTTCGTTTATACTCTTGTGAAGGGAGCTGGGATGCCGTTCGTAAAGCCATCTGTTCTGCTTATTTCTACAACGCTGCAAAGATTAAGGGGATTGGTGAATATGTCAACATGCTTACTGGGATCCCATGTAATTTACATCCAAGTGCAGCTCTGTTTGGATTAGGATACACGCCTGATTTTGTCGTCTATCATGAACTGATCTATACACATAAAGAGTACATGCAATGTACGACAGCTGTTGAAGGCGAGTGGTTGGCAGAACTCGGGTCGATGTTTTTCAGTGTAAAGGAATCCTATAAATCACGAATTGCGAAGCGATTGAAGGACATTGAAGGTGCAAAGGCCATGGAGAATGAAATGACGGAAATGCAAAAGAAGAAACAGGACGATTTAGACCAAAAAGATAAGGACGAGCCGAAGAAAGGTGGCAAAAGAACGAATTTAGTCACACCAGGTCGACGTGATATAGGAACACCGATGCGAACACCAAAACGGTTTGGTTTATAAATACCAACAATAGCAAGGGATAGATAGATAACGATAGTTTTATATATTATCATACACGAAGCTGTTGAAGGGAATGATTCAATAGATCTGTGTTGCACTTGTTTGCTGGTGATTGTTTACGCTCAGAACGACGCGGCTGCCCTTGTGTCTGTTGTCCTATTTCTTTTGTACTGTCAGAGTTTTTTATGAAAGACCGTAGAATCGTTTTCATATCCATGGATCGCAATTCGTCCAAGTTTAATTGCAAACAGACTGGAGCACGTCGACGGTAATTGGTTTTTTTAGTAGTAGTAGTACCCGACTTATTGCTCTTTGCCTTGGTCATACTTTGTTTCTTATTCTTTCGCTGCTGTCGCTGTCGCTTACCTCGACCCATTTTCCGCAGAGTATGCATTGACAGGTCTATCTAATGAAAAGATAACACGTATATATGCCTTTATAGAGCAGTATTTATAAAAGTATTAATTCTTCTTCAATAGAGAGGATGAGGATCGAAAGATAATAAATATAATGGCCAGTCCTGGCCTTTGGCAGTGCGCTAGGATCCCCCAAAATGTAAAACTAAACATTTGAACCAATCGTCGTGTTTAAAAAGTAGAATATTCACTTTTCATTGGTCAAAATAAGATCTATTTTTAGAATACGATCTTCAACAAAGATAATAAAAGATGTGTTTAATTAATAGTTTCTTTTCTAGACACTCCATTAAAAGTATCTATATTTTAGTATAGATACTTAGACATGGTATTACCATGCCATTTCCAATGGAGACATATATATATATCAGTTTAACAACCAATTCTATATAACGATGGAGGACTCAACGCTAAAATACAATGTCGTATACAACAAAATACACAAGTAACGTTACAAAAAAGAAGCAGGAAGAGGTGTGCCCATAAGCTTTACATTGGAAAGACTGTTATATAAGAGTCTTTCCAATAATATTGTGTTAGATAACATGGTACAGTAGTCAACTACACTCAAGTCAGTAACGACCGGCCTCCAGAACAAATCTGTACTTTCTACGACTCGTCCTCTAGTGTTCCCTATGATTACGAATCTTTTTTTTTTCATAAAACAATAGTTTGTACTTATATAGCCTCTAGTAGTATTAATAAAATCAACACATTAAGAAGTTGAGGATATATAGTATTTATAAAAATTTATAATCTACACTTGTATCTGTGCCTATCTGGTATACCCTTGGTGCTCAAAGACCTGTCTAAAAGAAAGTGATTGGTATTCATTTTCAATATCGCCAAGGGACAGGGCATCCGTTCCGTACTTTTTTTTTCTTACCAATAGACAACCAAGAAAAAGCGCTTTTTTGTCTTTGGAATGCTAGACTCTCTTTCATTTATAAACTCGTCTCTTCATTGAAACAACTCTCTAGATACAACATACTCTATCTATCTATATATCTACAACTATGTATCAATGGCGCTTGGCCACAAGTACACTGATTTACATCATCATGATTACGATGCTGTATCCTTTAAAACCTGCCGTTGCAAAGATGGAAGATCAGACATTGTATCCAGGATGTCCTGTAAATTATCAACCTGAATTCTTTTGTTGTGACTTTAATGATGGTATTACTAAACATGTCTATACACGCTTTCGACGTCCTTCTCAACAGAATCTACCGAATCCTTCTCAACAAACTCTAAATCCTAGCATCGAACAAGCTTATATAGACGGATGGAAGATTAAACGACAGGTGAATTTTCCTAATCATAAATTTACACCTGATTCACCTGCTTTTTATTATCAAAATCCAAACGAGTTGTGTAGAGTAGAATACACTCTTGGTGGCCTTGAGACACTCGTCTGTAATAGCCCTATCGTAGCTGCTAATTCACAACAGTTGGATGTGTTTTGGACGTATGCAGGAAACCCACGCAATAATAACGCTTCTTGTCCTCCCTTTGCAAGTTTAATTCCTTTGATGATAGATAATGGCAAGGTAGATTTAAAAGCAAAAGCTCAATGTACATCATCTTCTTCCAGCGTAGAGGCGCAGTTCAATACTTTTGTTGAATGGCCGTTTATATTGATCTATGGAGTGTATGGAATGTGCTTTTTGGGTATCTTTAGCTGGGCACTGTATAAGAAACTTCATCTAGCACGTAATAGTAAACATCAAGGTGTGTTTGGTAGGAAGAGTAATGTATCGGATGATATGAAAGCTGAATTGGAGGTGGATAATTCAGTAGAGAGTGGAAGTATACAGCTAATCCATCAAGTCTCGTCTGTTGCTGAACAGAGAATCTATGAAGAATTGGATGAAGTACAACAGACGGGATATGTAAACAATGGAGTGGGACAAGGTGTTTTGTTTGTCTTGATCACACTCTCATTTATGCTCAATATTTTGATCTGTATTGTCATTGCAGACTATTATGAAGGATTTTCACCACCTCTATTTGCTTCTGGAGAACCGATTCTTAAGGTATTTATAGTATTGTGGTTTACCATGACTACATGGTTCTCAGCACTAGTAGTATTTCATTCGGACATTTCTAATTTCTTTCGTGTTGAAACGTCTTTGGACCGATGTGAACTAGTAAAGATCTTTAGAAAGACACATGCTGAAAACTTATTAACTGATAACTCTGGTATATCGGCAATGGTTGAGAGATTGGAAATGTTGGTATCAAGAAAGAAGCGTAGTGGGTATGAAGAAACAGTACAAGTTTTACAAACGGAAGAAGGGGTTCGATATATATCGTTTCAACAGCTCAGATATGTATTTTGCAATGTTGAACAACGATTTGTACCTGGAACCATTGTACTACCTACCACGTACTCCAAGATTCTTTTAGAATCAAATGGACTTACTACCTTTGACCATCTGCGTAGATTAGATAAGGTGGGGGAGAATGCAATTGTGATCTACATGCCATCGATTCTAAAGTCTATGGGAGAAGAGTTTTTTAGTTTCTTTTACATTTATCAAATCATGTGCTATTATGTATGGTATTATTTTACGTATTGGAATTTAGGGATTGTTATGACAGTCGTCGTGTTATTGTCGGCCATTATTAATATTGTATCCAAGCGCCGAATGCGTTCTTCACTGGTTAAAATGACACAATACACTACAAAAGCAACTGTATTACGTGATGAACAATGGATTACTGTAGAAAGTCCTGATCTAGTACCTGGGGATTGTGTAAAGGTGACCGAAAACTGGATCTTGCCCTGTGATTTAGTCATTGTCAAAGGCTCTACTGTTTGTGATGAATCGATGCTGACGGGGGAATCAATGCCAGTACAAAAGTTTCCCATTCCAGAGAGCAGTAATCATGTCTACGATGAACTTGGAAGTGGTAAAAAATATACGCTCTTTTCAGGAACTAAAGTCTTGTCGTCTGGTAGAAATGAAGATATATTGGCCATTGTACGCAGTACTGGAGCGCATACTTCTAAAGGACAATTGGTTCAAAATATTCTATTTCCAATTCCAATGAAGTTCAAGTATAATGAACATCTCAAAGTACTTATCGCTGGTCTACTCGTTTATGGAATCATTGCCTGTTATGTTGCAGTTTCATTCCTTACAAGCAATAATAACCTAACCAATCAACTCAACGCGTTTATTTATTGCATCTTTGTCTTATCAGGCATTATTAGTCCATTGCTTCCGGTGGTGATAACAGTTGGACAAGTGAATGCTTCGTATCGTCTTGAGAAGTTGGGAGTCTTTTCATTAAATCCACAACGAATTACATTGAGCGGAAAGGTCAGGATCTTTTGTTTTGATAAG
>JACKZZ010010024.1_pt1 | contig 31976 bp, 14 predicted proteins | sample 8027871 | NCBI WGS metagenome assembly JACKZZ01 (sample SAMN15724774, study PRJNA655200) | protist metagenome | isolation source: fluorescence activated cell sorting (FACS) single amplified genomes of... | place: USA: West Boothbay Harbor, Gulf of Maine | collected 2000-07-19
GCAAAGGTGAAGGTGAAGATGCTGCTATTGTAGATTCTGCTGTAACAGATTTGCTATTATTATTGCCATCTGAGAGCATATTAAGGGTAGAATAAAGGTAAACTGATTTGAATGTCTGTGAATGTTTATTTTGGATACAAATTTGACAATAATGATGAATACAAATGTAATACAAATGTAAAACAACATACAATACAATACAATACAATACAATACAATACAAAATGACTATTTCCCCTTAACCTGATTCTATAAGTGCTATAACAGCATCTTCCTGATTTGGTGCCAAAACATCGCTGCTTATCCACTCATCAATTTGAGATCGAACCAACTGCTTTCCCTTTTTACTTCCTTTCTTCCACTCTTTGACAAGGTTTGGAAGAGATTTCAGAACATTGGAAGGAATTGCTGCAGGTTTCTTAGGCTTTGCTGTTTTAGCTACAGTTGCAGATGCAGCTTTGACTACTGAAATTATTTCTACTGTTTCACTTACCTTCGTAAAAACAGTGGTTGCATCCTCAGCAGCTGCAGGAATTGGAAATTTGCTATCAATACTCAGACTTGCTACCTTCAGCATACTATCTTCATCTTCATCTTCATTTTCATTTTCATTTTCATTTTCATCATCTACTGATTCCTTCTCCTTCATTATTCTTGCACTAAGACTACATTTTTCTTTCGTGTATCTTTCTCTTTCCCTCGGAAGCGCCTCCTTCATTCTCACCTTCAACTTCTTTCCACCATCAAAAAAGCCTCTTTCATGAAGTTGCTTGATAACCCATAAACGCCTATTATTTAAGCTAAAGTAATAGTCATCTGAATTACCGTTATGTAGGATAGTGATGATTGGAAGAGAGGAAATATCCATTTCACCTTTGTCGATCATAGAGAGTGTCTCTTCTAGCCGTCTACCACATCCACTGAAGTAAGGACGCACCCTTGCATGAGTAAAATGCAAAGTTGCAACATCTACGTCTGCAAATACAGCCTTTGCTCGCGACATGAGAGACTTAAATTGTTTAAATAAAATCCCATGGCATTATCCCATATTTGATTATGGGGATTTTATAGATAGGATATGTATGGAACCGGATTGCATAGAAAATTGCATTAGGTTAATAAATAGAATATCGAATATGGAACCCGATTTTTTGGGTTCCTGATAAAAGCTTCAATCTTCAACCTTCAACCTGTGATAATAAATTTTTTGATTGCAAAGCCAAAAGGATTATAATTTATAAAAATTGTTCACAGAAAAGCTATAGAAATCCTTGGTAGTAATCATCAAGAATGGATGTTCAAATTCACTCCCTTAACCACGTAAGGTAAATTTCGGATAAATTTTGATCATTTGGTTATTTTTGTATTGAATAATGGATAAATGCATATAACCAAGAAATGAAGAAATAAAGTTGAGAAAATTTAAGAATAAAATAGTAGAGTAGAATTATGATAGAAGAAATGAATGTAATGTTTATTTGTAAGTCAAATCTCTTGTATCTACAAACATACTAACGTTAATCTGATGTCCAACAGCATCAACTCTATAACTAAACTAACTAATTACTTACTAAACTAAAATCTAGAGCCTTCTGCAGGTTGAGGTAATCTGCGATTTTGTGGTAATGTCATACTATTTTTAAGTCCAACTAAAACACTCTCTAGTGTCATGTTGCGATTCCATCCACTAAGTTGTGGACATTCTGTGGATGAAACAACTCCATTAGATGGATTAACAGCGGCAAGGTTCACTTTGCTGACAAAACGAACTTCAGGGCATCTATTAGGATAGTCAGGACCAGCAATAACATGAAGCTCGTATAAACGTCCATCAAAGGGAGTGCCTTGAGGACCCAAAATGGAAGCATTCCATTCAGTTAAGAAAATATCATCAGGATTACATAAACCTATACATTTTTTTTTAAAAAATGGATAAGGAAAGGTTAGTATTTGCACAATATGATAGTTATCTTCAATAAACGATTGTAATAGTCGTAAATTTACCTACCCATAGAAATACTCATATCTCCTACGCCTTTTTCACTCTTCTCTAACTCCTCCAAGAGCTTGAAATTGCGTGGAACAATCACTTGGTCTGCCATGGTCGCACTGAACTAAGTGAATAAAGACTGGAGGATCAGTTTGTAAAGTTGTGTAAAGCTGTGGTCCATCATCTCCCATCAACATATTTGGGATGTTTACTAAAAGGAGAGCCGCAATCATTCAACAATCAAACATTACTACACATCAAAAGGAGTAAGCGCTGTTGAGTTGAATTCTTAAAACTCAATTAAATAACTGATCAAGCAACAAGTTAGTTAGCAGTCAACTTTCAATCTTTGATCTTTCAAGAGACCTTCTATATATCAAGAAGTACTTTAATGTATACAAGGGCAATTGCTTCAGCAGCAACTGCAAATAGTAGAGAGTTACGATCTCGTTCAAAACGACGAGAGGTATCTAGTTCAAGGAATGTTGGTAGCAGCTCCGGTAGTAGTGTTACTAGAAATAGCAACAACAGCAGCAGCAGTTCTAGTTCCACTGCACCAAAAGCTATCACCAAAAAGAAGAGAGGATTTATGGAAATATCTTCTGTCACTGAAAGCAGCAGTAGCAGCAGTAGCAGCAGTAGCAGCAGTAGCAGTAGACTCAACACAAGTAATAGTATTGATAATACACAGGCACCACAATTGAAGCAAAAGAAACAGAAAGTTCAACCATTGAACAAGTTATGCCCTATTATGATGGATGCTTTGCCAAGAAAGAAATCTTCAATATGGAAATATATCAGACCACATTGTCATGTACAAGTAGCATTCAATATCGAAACATTGGTCGACTACATTCTTAAATCAGGTGATTTTTCAGATCCAGAAACTCGAGTTGAATTTTCTGAGGAGAATCTACGTGGAATAGATCAAGCAGCAAAAGACGCAGGTTTAAAGAAGGAAAGTGTGCTTGAAGCAAAAAATAATCCTCAATTTACAGCTGATTTAAATTTTAGAAGAGATGCACTTGAAGGAATTGAAAGGTGTGCTGGAGATTCAATGGCAGATATTTTAAATACCATAGAGAATCAAAATCCAGATGAAGCCCAGATGCAGATATTTATGCAACATTTACCTTTGTTTCATGATATGTATCGTCAGTTACATGAAGCTGATAGCGCATACGCCAACGCTTGTATGGAGCATTGGAAAAAGTTCATGACAGGCCCTCCAAACAAACCACATCAAGATAGACATGGTTTGATCAGAGTGGTTCAGCAACTGTTGAATGGGATACAACGATCTATTAATTTAGGTACTGGTGCAGGTACTGGTGCTGGTGCGGTTGCTGGAAATTGGGGTTTTATGGAGGATGGATTCATGCATAGTGACAATGAAGGGGATTATTAGGAGGCAAATTTTATTTACAGCCTGGGGAGGTGAACTAAGAACGTACATTTGAAAAATCAAATTTGTTGCAATTGTAATCTACTAAGAAAAACGTTACACTACGTTACACTACGTTACACTACGTTACACTACGTTACACTACGTTACACTACGTTACACTACGTTACACTACGTTACACTACGTTACACTTTATACACATATTAATTTTTTTCTTTCTCTCATTTCCTGCGACTTTGCACCTGACGCACTACTCCCAAGCCTTGTTTAGCAACCATAGTTAGTCTCTTACTTTCCAAAACTTGCTGTTCAACTTGCTTCTTCATCTGCATCAATTGCTTTAATTTGGAACCAGATGCTGTGGCCATGGCAGCATCTAATCTTTTTTCTGTCTGTCTAGCTGCAGCAGATAAACCAGAGACAGAAGGACCGACAACAGGCTTAGGTTTAAAGCTAGTGCCTGCGGAACTTGAGGTTCTTTCAGTAACAGAGTCACCATAAGGGTACTCATTATATGAACTAGTTAATGTTGCCCCGCGGCTTCCCAATCTACCACCAATAGATGGCGCAAGCTTGTCATCTCTATGAAGTGCAGGATGAACACGTTGGTTATTTCCTAAACGTTTTGATTCGAATGTAGCTAATCCAGTGTCTTTGGTGACCACTGCTGTTGTACTATACAATTTTCTACCACCATACGTGTTACCTAAAGAATGTCTGTTTCTTTCTCCCTCTGCCGGTGTATCCAATGGTGCTGAAGGGGACAAATTCAAATTACTAGATGACGTGTCCACTGCGCGAGTTCCGATACCTTTTCCAGTTCCTCTGATTAATCTAGTTGGCTTATTTTGAATATTTTTACACAGTGGTATATGTCGTTCAGCGGCCTTAGAATTGAATCGACGACCACAAGTGGTGCATAGTACATTAGAACCATTTTCCTCATTACCAGCATTGAGATGCTTTTGTTCTTCTGCAGTAGGTGGAACAAGGAAATTATCAATATGTTGTCCTGTCTTTTTTGCAAGATACTCTGCTTGTGCAACACGACGTGCATAAGAAATTGCAGCACGAAAAGAATTACTTTTGTTTCGCCAATTTGTATCATAACTTTTTTCTTTGCTCATACCTCTATTACCTGCTGCATTATAACCAGAACTAGAATTTATTTTTGAAGAAGCAGAAGAAGAACCAGAGCGATTTGGAGCCTTTATATTAGCACTGGCAACAGAACTCTTCTTTTCAACATATACATAAGGATCATTATCACGTCCGGCTTGTCCAAGTCCTGGTGCTTGAATACTTTCTCCTACCTTTTTGAATGGTCTACTACTGGTACACAATCGATTATGTCTTGATAACTGTTCAGGAAGGAAAGTTCGAAAACAATTTTTGCATTTCTTCAATGTTGCACCACTGTAACTTGCTTGTGAAGCAGCATTGATGGCATCAAGAGTATCAAGTTCATTGCGATTATTTATATTTCCACCGCCAAAAGCATCACCACCACCAACAAATTCGACATCAAAAGAAACCTTTTCTTTATTTCCCATTCCCATCCCCATTGACATTTTTAGTGCTGGGTCCGATGGAACAGGCTTCCTCTCTTTTTTTGGTTTTAGAGCCTCACGATCCTCAAATAACTTAATACATTGCTTCTCATGGATAGGGAAACTATGGACCATATATTGCCGGCCGCATATGTAACAAACTCGTGCGCGAGGAGCACGTGCAAGAGGCTTTTCTGGCTTCTCTTGACGACCAGCTTGATCCCACTTTCCCGTGCCACTGCCAGTTGGTTTCACAGCTCTCCTCATTTTGATAAGGGCCTATTTAACCTTTTGCACACTTCGAAACTATACTAACCCTACTTATATTTTTATGCAACTCCTAATGCGGTTGTATATCCACCAACACTTCTACTTTTCGATGCCTTCAATACTTTGCAAGAATTAAAACCGACGAAGTCTAAAATATGAAATATGAAATCTGTGTGTGGGATATGGGACAATTGTCATTTGCAATTTTATTACTTGTTAAAAACTTTGAATATGAGTATCAATGTATTTTTTTGCGACCGTATTTAGTTATTTTTTTCTCTAAAATTTTCGTTTTAAAGGGTTTTATAGAGAGATAAGGATAAAATCTAATGAAGAAGAGATATTTGTCAATTGTCAACTGCGTTGAACCTGTTCAAGCACCAAGGTTCAAGTTCTAAAAGAGGAATTTTGCTATTACAATATTTACAATTTAATATAAAATTAAACATTTATTACATGGCCTTCTTTCTTGTCTTGCTTATAGCCACCGATGTAGCAGCTACCATTAGCAGAGGTGTGCTTACCTTGGCCTTCAGGCTGGCCTTCCTCAGTTAAACCTACAGTACCTAATTCTAATGGTGTATAGACAGTTGTAGCAATACTTTTATAATTCATATATTCTTTACTATTACTATATAAATCTTATGTTGCTCCGACTGCAAGTGCCATCGCAGCACCAAGGGCCCATCCCAGTTCACCATAGGGTTCAAACTCTTCTATTGGTACAAACTCATTTGAATACTCAGGTATGCCATATATGTCTTTAATCATAACATAGATAAATGCGCTCCCATAGCAGGCTCTTTGTGCTCTATAAGCTGGTTCATTGGGGAAATTTAATAATAAATCAGACCATTTTTTTTTACAAGCAGTAATACCTGCATTTGCAATAGTTGCGGGTGACAATGCTAATCGATGAATGGCATTCATAGCTTCCATTCTTTTATCTAGTGTATTATTAAAACCTATCATTTCCAATACTTTTGGGAAATTATCAAGACCGATGACGTAGTGTGGACGACGGTGATGGTGATTTGTGCCGTTCATCGATTTCTGGCAGATGCGTGAAACTTTCACTGGAACAACTTCTTTTGGGTTTTGCTCTATATTGTTATGACTATCACACGTGATATCACCAAATACATCCACTGCTTTAGGAATAATGTACTCTTGAATCAATTGAACACATTTCTGGAAATCACCTGCACCCTTAACTGTATGTTCTTTCCCAGTGATAGAACTAAATAATGGAACTCCGTCCTTAGCTAAACATGGGTTATCATTCTCATGCGCCCAGGATGGTAACGCAGTTTCTAAATCAGACTCCGATGGACCCCATAGAGCATGACCACTAGCACTTGCACCAACAAATGTATCCACATCTTCATAAGTGCATCTATTTTCTAAATGGCTTCCCATTTCCATTGTTTTTGATCTTTCCTTACAAACTAAAAGCATTTCCCTTTCAAATCTTCTCATGAGGGATTCCATTCCTTCTACCAGACCCAAGCCAGGAACTGATCTCGCGCACATCCCGTAGACAGCAGCAGCAGCAGCAGCAGCAGAAGAAGAAGAAGAAGTTGCAGAAACAGCATCAGTATCATGATCATCATCATTTCCACCTACATTTAGCTGACCACATGCATGCGACTCATCACCAAAAGGACCAATTATAGCCCCGTTTGAATCAACACTACCCCAATCTTTGTAAGCATCTACAACACTATCGCCATCCTTTAAATGAAATGCATACTGTGTGCTTGATCCTCCCAAATCGGCCACACCCAAAAGAATTTTTTCATTCTTCTCATCATTTCCATCTTCTTTTATATTATTATTGTTATTGTTATTATTATTATTTTCATCATCATATATACTTTGAAATGCAGTAGTAACAGCTAAAATATCAAAGACAGCTTCTGCTTTACCTGATATTACACTACTTTCTGTTGCAGCAGTTGCAGTGCTTGTTTCGTGCATAAACGGAGAAGAATCCAAATGACTACGAACAACAGAAAGAAGGCTATTTTGTGCAGAAAGTGATAAGCGTCTTAATCCTGCAGTTGCTTTTAATGATATTGGTGTTGATGACCATTGTTCTGAAGGTATATACTTTACGGCTAAATCGAGTAATTCATCCAATTGCTTTCGCAATCCTGTTGTGTCCATAACAAATGAACTTAACGCTGGTCTTACACGTTTATGGCTTACTGCAGTAAGGGTATGAAACGGATCTTCTGAATTATAAGAATAAATGTAAATGCGAGAGCCAGTTGAACCAGCATCAATAACACAAACATACTCCATTCCATGAGAATCAATCATTCCATCAATTAATGGCTCTACATTTGCACTGGCTGAAAACACAGAAGAAAAAACAGCAAGTGAAAGAACAAGGAATACAGAATAAACAAACATAGTTTGTGTTTTGTCTTAAAGAACACGAATAGGGCAAGGTAGAGTTCCCCTCGGTTGGCTTGGGTGAACAGTCAATCATGTCTGACACTTCCAACAGTTTCTCAAAAAGCTTTAGCGAAAGAGTTGCAAATCTCCTTAACAATCATACACAAGTCAATCAAGATGTTACCGCTTCATTGTTTAACATTTTAGAACGTGAAAATGAAGCATTGGACGAAGTTTGTTTAATAGTAAAGGAAACCTTTCAAGCTCAAGTTTTAATGAAGAAAGAAAAAACAGACGAGTTTTTTGAAGAGAAGAGGAAGTTGCAAAGAGATGTTGATGTACTAAAAAAGCAACTTGAAATCACTGGCAGTGACAGAGAGGAAAATAATTGTTGAAGTTATCTATTGTGATGGTGATGTATATGTGAGATATAAGATGTGAAAAGCATTTATATTTTGTGTTATTTTTAATGATATTGACGCACGTCAAACTATTTTAATCGAACTAGCCTAACCTTTCTTTTCAACTGGAATAGAACAGGACGTTCGCTATTCATCACTACTGATTACTACTAATTCATACCTTATAGTTATCTCTATCCTCCATCCCATTATGAGGTTTACCTGTTGCGTTGCGCCAGTGTTATGTGTTGTGTTATGTGTTATGTAATGCTATAGTATGATATGAATGATTCAGTGTTTAGTTCTTTCCTTTCTTAACTCATGTTGATACCTAAGACTTTTTCTTGCTCATCGAAATTTTCAGGATCTTTTCTTTCAAGCACAATTTCTACTTCCATAGAACTGTCTGTACCATTATCACCATCTACCATTTGCGGTTTAGCGCTGATAAGTTGTGACAATTCAGTCAAACTTGGGTTTGTGCTACCATCCCAAGGATGGAAATGCAATTTATCAGAATTGGTAGTTGTAAGCAAAACTTTACGATCCAACTTGAAGTAAGACCATCCAAGTAATGTATAATTTTCCCCACCAAGGCAACTAGAACGAGTTTCAACGATGACAACAGCATCATTTGCAAGGTTATCAAGTGGAGTCGTTAAATACCAACCTTTACCCCACCAAATAGATTTATCAGTATGCTTCAATATAGGAAAAGCTGCATGTTGTAACTTTTGAATCAATTCACCGCGGCCATTGACAACGGATATTGTCAAACACGGATCCACTAAATTAACACTTTTTGGATTTTGAAATTTTGATTCCATAAAATAAATAGATAAATAGGTATATGCTTGTAACTTTGGTGGTGGAAGATGGAACATATAATCTACTTGAACAGAGGATGACAACTTTAATAAAGTAGAAACTTCATGAGTTTCACCAAATTTATCTTTTGCTAATGCAACAAGCTCTGGTCCATAAGTAGCACCACTACTAATAAGAGCAAATGCAAGAATAAAATTCTTATTTTGTAAAGCAAATTCAAGTGGTGTAACTCCACCATTTGCAATGACATCACCATTTCTATTAGTAGAATTCTTGATATCAACAGGGTTACCATTAGCAATAAGCCATGAAGATACTTGAGCTAAATACTTATCATTGTCACCACTTGGTTTGTTTGCTAAAATATGCAAAGCACTACTTTTAGTATTTGATTGCATTGAACGCAGCAAAGAATTTCTGGATACAGGACTGACATATTGCCAGTTGTTAGCTAAATTTTCATCTATAATCTCATCTCCGTTGATCATTCCCATGATCGACTTCAATGGTTTGGCCCATTCTTCCATTTCTAATGTCGTAGATGCCATCAATGAAATTTGTGTACGTCCTTTCAATGCTGATTTTTGTGTACCCTGAAGTGTAATTGTTACGGCTGGTCCAGATGGTCCTGCACTGAAATCTAATGACATACCTTTGACAGTAGATTTCGTCAATGAGATACTATCCTTAGGTAACTTATCATTTTCATCATGAAAATAAAGTAATGAACTGTCTGTAAGAATAATCCAACGTTTACCCCATGAAGCAGAAAATAAATATGTGTTATGCATTTTCGATAACCAACCTTGTTTAAGAACTACAGCAGAACTTTCTTCTTTACCTGCAACTTGAAATGCATTTGTATTGATATCAGCTGTTTCCCATTTATCTGTTCTACTTGTTAAATAATCATCATAACCGTAAGAATCTTCTAATGGAAAGTTTTCACATGCACCTTTGGATAAATATTGTGAAATCTTAAGTAAATCTTCACCATTTTTGTCATTTGCAACACTATACAGAAGAAGTAATGTGTTATTACCAGTGTTATCTTTAGTATGAATCTCATGAGGTGCTGGATTCAAATATTTAATTGTGTCAAATGAACAACCAAGACATGCTTTCTGAAATGCATTATAGCGTTTACCACTATCTTTATCTGTTCTAGCACTAACTAGATCAGGACGTGATTCTAACATTGTTTTCATCGATGATACATCACCCTTTTCTGCAGCATCCAAGTAATCTTGTATGACCTTTTTCTCCGCAGCTATTGCTTCCTGTTCTAAGCGAAGTTTCTCTTTATCAGCTTCTTCAATGGCTACTCTTTCAGCCTCCTTTTCAGCCAAAATTCTTTGTCTTTCAGCTTCAAGTTTAGCAGCTTCAGCTGCATCAGCAGCTGCGATAGCTGCTAATCTTTGTCTTTCTTCCTCTTCCTCTTGGAGACGTTTTCTTTCAAGTGCAGCAATATGGGCAAGACGAGCAAGTTCTTTAGCTTTCCAAGTAATCTTTGGAATCATACGCGCCCAAGATTGAAGACGTAATACCATACGCTTTGCTTTCTTATACCAATGAACAGCACGATATCTACGAATATCTGCTTGAACTCTCGCAGCACAACGATCAAGGAAAGCATTCAATCTACTAGATAATTCATTGTAACCCTCTTCACGTAAAAAGATACGAGTATTGCCAAATGCATATAAATTTTCTGAAACATTTTCTAATTTTAATCCTAATGTAGCACTACAGATTTCAGTTGCACAGAAACGGGCCTTTTCTTCACTACATTCATATGCATGAGGAAATTCACCTGATATGATCTTTTTAATCCCTAAAAACTCGAATTCATTATAAAAGTTCAAATAAGAATTAGACCACGGGTAACCTTCTCTACGAATACGTACAACCTCTAAAACACCAGAGTACCTTAATTGTTCAAGCATTAATGGTCCATTAAATAGACCTGGTTTCTTTTCATTATTTGGTTTCATACATTTAATGTAATGTGGTCCAGTTGACGATAATGTTGTCATTAGTCTATTCACTTGTTTTACAAATTTTTTACTAATAGTATTAGATGATGCCATTGTTTTACTTTGAACAGCAGGTGCAGTAGGGGGTTTTATAGATGCATTACCCATTGCAGATGCAAGACTTTCAGCTTCATCTCCAAAATCACGTCTGTTGAACTCTGGAACAACACCAATTGCTGTACCTTCATCAACTGGCATATCAAGAGAATATGAACCAATATTCTTTAAAAAAGTATTCTCACTTGCACAAATACCTTCAACAAGACCATCTTCCAATGCATCATTATTCTTAAATAAGAAACTTTCTGCATCTTCACCAGATGTATATGTAACATTACCAGCAAAATGATGTACTATAAAACTTTCTTGATAATTGATACGTGGTTTTGTATAACATGTAGTTACTGTAGAATGGTTTTGATGAAAATTAATAATTAATTGTGAATCATCTGTTTTGTTTACTTTAGCAAAATCATCAAGTGTGCAAAATAATCCAGATGGTTTCTTAGAAATAAGATCAATAACTGTTTGATTATTCATAAAAGTGATGAAAGACGCGTCAATTCCTTCATTAAGATATTGCTCTTTTTCACCAACAAAGACATGCTCATTAAAATGTTGTTGTAAACGTTCATTTGCATAATTAATACATAATTGTTCAAATGAATTAGTCTTAAAAATTTCAAACCCAAAAATATCTAATATGCCTATAAATTTATCGGCTTGAGTTCCTGCAACTTGTTCAGGATGTGAATGGGCATAATTTATTTTACGCACAATAAATGAAAAAATACTTGAATAAATAATTTTTGTAAATGCATTTAAGTTGTTTTTGATTTCTTTCGAATTAAGTGTTTTTGTTGCAACACTTGAACGACCACGAATACGAACCAAACGTTGAGTTAATTTAAGTAGTAGAATAGATTCATCTAAACCAAGTAAACCAGCAAGATCAGTCATACTAATTGATGAACAACTGAGTGTGTTTTTTAACATATCCTCAGGATCAGCATGTACATCCACATTACCAAGATGTAATATTGCAGCTAAAAGTTGAAAAATCTCATTTTGTTCCACTTTACTAAAATTCACATTATCTAATGCATCCTTTAATGCGCATAAATTTTCTTCATCACCACGATCAGTCCAATAACATTTATCATTAGAATCTGTAAGAATACGAAAATTTTCAAAATTACAATCATTTAATTGAAATTTTGTAGCTAATTCTGGATCTTGTTTTTGAAGATCACTAACAATATAATAAAATGCATGATAATTACTTTCTCCAGGATTAAAACTTAAAATACGACTTTTTTCTAATAAAAATGTATCAGTATATGCACTTAATAGCATATTATTATCACTATATTGTAATTTAATGTATTTACCGAATCGACTACTATTATCATTTCTGACTGTTTTAGCATTACCAAAGGATTCAAAAACTAAATTACTACCAACAACTTCAGCTTGAATTCTTTGTGCAATACCTCCTAAATCAACATCGCCAATTGCTTCAGGATTAGAACTTTTAACAATTTCCACATTAGCTTTAACAAGAAAGGTCATCACACGTTTACTTGCTTCAGTTTTACCAGCACCAGATTCACCACTAACTACAATACTTTGATTAATATGATGACCTTGACCTGGCTTATTTTTTTGTTTGGACGCAGTAATCATATCATATAATGCAAGATTTGCAACTTTATAAACATGAGGAGTTAATGCACTAGAAAATTTCTCATCACCTTCTGGCATATCATAGAATTCTAAAGGATTATCATAAAGACCAGGGATAAGTTTATAAGGATTCACACTTACAAGTATATGATCACTTGCTGTAGAATAAATTTTATTTTCTTCATTGTAACGACGACGTAAAACATCAAGAAGTGGTGCATCATGAAGTCTATTCATTTTACACAAATCATCATGTGATTCAAGATGTGTATCATCAAGAAGATGACAATCTGATTGCTTCAAAACCAAATTATCACCATCAGGATTTTCAGGATTAACTACTTGAAGCTCACCAGTGCTCTGGATGAAAGCTATAACGGGAGTTCTCACCCAAGCATGCTCCTTAGAAGGAATCCAAGCTTGTGCATCTCTTAAAGACATTGTTTGCAATTATTTTTAACAGATTTTGTTTAAATAATATTTAAAAAGAATCTGTTATATTATAAGTAAATTTTGATGGCAAATCAATACTAACAAAAGGTAAAAACAGATTACTGGAAACGTAGGGAGATTTCCCATTTTTCAATCCAAAAGGGTTTGAAGCAAAAAGTTATTCAGAAGTATAAATAATTTTCAGGTAAGGATTCGTTATAGTGCACTGTATTTTTTTGTAATTTTTATCAACACATGTATAAAATCCTGCCTGCCATGGCCTGTTCCTGTTCTTCACTGGATCATAGTTTTACCAAAAGCTGTCGCAATTGTTTTGAATCCATCTTCACTGCCTTCTAATTCTGCAAAGAAAGTTTCATGATCATTTGCTCGCTTCGTAGCTAATGCCTTGATTTTATTCCATTTTTCTCTTTCAGTAGCATTTTCTTGTAATTCTATTAAATGACGATCCCTACTACTTACACTAGTACTACCTAAAGATGCACCATCCATTTCACCACCACCATCATCATCCTCTTCTTCTTCATCGGAAAAAGGATCACCCATGGAATCATTTCCATGAGAATCATTATCACTTTCACTAATAGTGCTGTTTCTGTATTTCTTTTCTTTACTTGGGATGATACTGTTACTTCCTTTTCCTCCTTTTTTGCTGTTACCTGATCCAACGATAGTACTTGTTCCATTTCTAGCACCAATATTAACAGGAGTATTATTTGAAGAACGTGCAGAACCAGCACTTGCAACTCTATTTCTACCATATTTACCACTTTGTAGATTTTCTAATGTTTTTGCAGTGCTTGCTAAATTACCTTCCAATGTTTCAATATCATCAACTGTCTCTTTGAAAGATTTCTCAATGTACCTTCCAATTAATGAAAGTGGTAACTGTGGATGTTGTGCACATACAGATACTATTTGCATTGGTGACAAAGCATCTTCTGCTTCAATTAAACGTAGAACTTCTCTAACTGAATCCCATCTTTCATCCTCATCTTCATCATCATGTTCCTCCATTGCTTGACGTACAAAATGTGTTAAAACTTGCACATACAATTCAGGATCTTTACGACCTTCTCTTCGTAAAACTTTAAAAATTCCTTTTTCATCACCACTTTTAATATGCTTTCTCATGAGTAATTCTGTACTTTGTAATCGATCCAATAAGAAACGACTAGCTGCTTCACAACCAGCAGAATGTACCAATAACAGAGCTTGTGAAGGATCATAAGTATCTGTTAAGTGACCATCCATAAAACTTAACACTTTCTTTTCCATTGCCTTCTCAGCTTTTCTTGCTGTACTAAGGGCAGTTTTATTATTTTTTGAATCTTGTTCTAATGTAACTACTTGTTTTTTAAGACCTGCATACTCTTCGAGATATAATTCTAATAATGTTTCCGCTGCACGTGGTGGAAGTGGTGCTCCTTGCATAGTACGTCTGTTTTCTAAAACAGATTCTAAAAACAAATACAATTGTGGGGTATTATCCACATATACTGCAATAATATCTTCAATACAAATTCCAGATTGTATATCAATTTTTGTAAATGTACCTTGACGAAGTGAATCCAAGTCACCAGTCATTAGACGAACAAATAAAGCTGTAATAACATCTGGCTGTAAAACTAACAAAGAAGGTCCATGAATATTAATAATACTTATTAACTCTTCACTGTTTACTGACAAGACTAATTCTGTCAAATAAGCCATAGCAGCATCAACACTGGATTTATCAACAGCACGATCAATAAGTAGTTCCATTGTGCGTAAATATCTATTGCAGCGACGTGCCAATATAAGGGCTTCGTCAATCAAACCAGCATTTTTCAAGATATCTACAGAAATATCAGCATCAAAATCAATGTAACCACTAGCAGATGCAAACTCATTCTGTTGTTCTTCAGTAAGGGAATCATCAGATCCAGTACCCATTACCCATTTATTTCCTGGTTGTTGTTGCTGTTGTTGTTTATTATTTAAATTTAAGTTTGTACTTGGTGTATATTGTGATACAACTGGTTTATTTGAGCATGTATAAATATATCTAAGAATCTTTTGACTTTCTTCCATTTTTGTATAACATGTCAAAGTCAACACTGCATGATCGTTGCTTGCGAGACCCTTTTCTTGAAGTTTTTCTAAATAATGCACTAGATTAAGCACACGATGTGGATCGAGAAAGCGTCGTACAACATAAGACGGCTGAAGAAAGCCAATAGTATGACAATATTGTTGTACAGATCCATCAAAGTCGCCTTTTTTATACAAATGATCACCATATGTACGATATAATTTCATGATTTCAGCAACTTCACATTGTTCTTCGGCTGCCAAGGCAATTGCTAAAGGGTATAATGATTTTCTTAATAAAACATCCAGTTTTGATTGTGTATCCTTTTCACGAAAGCGTAATAATGTAAAACTAGATGTAACAATATATGCTGCACCACCATCATTAAGAACATGTAATATACGCTCGCCATGAGGAAGTTGTGCGTGCATTGATATAAATTTATTTCTCAAATCATAGATTGTAATACTTGCACGTTTTGATTTCAAATCTGTAGATCCGACTAAAACATAGCGACCTACTGTACATATACATTGCTTATCACCTTCAAAGCCAGCAGCACCACCACGATCATCTATGCTATAAGAAAATACACCCTCAGCTCTGCCCAAAAGGAGTTCATATGTGTCTAGCATGAGAGAACTGCAGTTACTACCAGCTCCACGCTCATCTAATATGTGCATAGCTCGACGTCCATGCATAGCTTGTGTTGTTGTGGTACCACTAGCATTTTCAGTAATTACAACAGATGTATCCAATAGTAAGACACCTCCTTCAGCCATATTCATCACATCATTACTTGAGAGAGGGACACGTTCCATTCCCATGGATGAACCGAAGGTACCAGGATATTGCTGTCTCATATTTTCATCATCATTTCCTTCTAAATAAGGAACACTATTAGCATCAGCAGCTGCAGCTACAGCTGTGTCAATATCTATAACAACAAAAAGACGGGTCATGCGTTTCACTAGTTCAGGACGAGATTTATTTCCATTTCCTGCATCAGAATTACTACTAGAATTAGAATTTTTTTTTGAATCTAAACTTCTTATATTATTATCATTACTTACTGCTGTCTTTTTTTGTTTAGTTGAAATTTCACAAAAATGTAAACCTGTTATAGGCATTAGAGCAGGTCTTGGTGAAAGTATTACCTCTGGTTGCATATTTCTTAACATAGCACCTTCTTTAAGAAAAGATCCACTAAAAAGTAATACAGCACGATTAGAAAAACCAACAGCAATTTGTGAACCATCTTGCATTACTGAAAAACTTGTTAATAAAGCAGTATCATCAATTCCAGGTGATGCAAGAAATGCATTAACTGGACGTGATACATCAGCCAAATTAAAAACTTTTATTACATATGATTTTGTTATACTGGGAACAACTGTTCCATCTGCAGCAATACGAGGACGTGAATCATCACCAACAGCTACAACAAATTGTTGACGTTGATTACCGGAATCAAAAAGATATGACACTGCTTTGACTTCACCACGAAAAGCTTTAAACTTTTGAGCTCCTTGCATTTGGAAATTGTGATCTGTGATGAATATATTTCCATTTGCATCACCAAATACAAGCATACCTCCTTCTGCGCGTGCACTTGTAGGAACACTATCAAACGAAGAATCGATTCTTTCATTCACGACGTCTTTATCAAAGAAGGCAAAGCGCCTCCATTGAACACGAGAACTTGAACTTGACATGTATAAGCCAAACTCTTTGAATTTCTGTTGGAATGAATACAATACTGAAACTAGAGCTCCTTCTTCTTGCAGAGTGCATCGTGCAAATGGGATCCAAACAAGTGGGAAGAATCTTGACTTTTCTCTTCGTTGAGGTAAATTTGTGAGAGATTTCAAAAAGAGTATCCTCTACAGGATATTCTTTTTTTTAATTCATTTGCCGATTTTGAAAAGAAATACAATAAAGTGGATTTTTTAGTGCAATCAGTTGTTCAGCTAAAATTCCTAGATTTCGTATCAAACTGAATCTAAGGTTAGGATCATATCAATTGCTTTGATTATTTCTTTAATCTAAATGAGAATTGTTAATAATACGGATATTTTCTCTTCTGTAGAGCAAGATGATTTTGCATCAAGACGAAATCCAATTCTTAATTGCAATGGAGATGAGTTAATAGATGTATTGAATGCTTTTGAAGTATTTAGAGAAGATCAATATCCAATACTCAGCTTATGGGTTAATGTATTGAATAAATTAGATGAAGCTATGTTTAGTATAATTATGATGTTTAGATCAGAAATGTTTCTACCATTTCAATTCAATGAAATTTACACAACAATGACTGCATCAGATGTTGACAATGCAAAGAAACAATGTCATTATATGAATATTGATGATGGTAGAAAAGCTTTAAAAAGCATTTTGATATGGACAAAAATGTTCAGTCATCATTGCCTTAATAAGGATGAATATATGAGTTTTGATCACTTGTTAGTTTGTTTACGAACATATGATGATGAAATTGCTTTATTAGCATTAGATTGTCTTGGGGAATGGGTAACAGAACCTAAAAATAATAGACAACTCAATATATATGAACTTGGTAGCAAATTCAATAAAACACCTTTCATTAATACACGCTTTTATCAAAGTTTTTTCGATATGGCTTTAGCAGCTATATCTTCCAAACTTTTGTCATCTAGTGATATACAACAATTGAGCAAGCATAATATTGAGCATTTAAAATCAGAAAAAGAGATGAAGTTTTTCACAGAAATGGATCTGAGTTTGGGTTATACACCTTACAGAAAAAGCTTAGACTCTTCACGTCTCGAGGAACTGAAAAATGAATTGATTGCTACAAATATACGAAAAGTAGATGAACATCATAAAATACTCTCTAAAAATGCTCCCATTAATACCGCTTTTGATGGTAGCGCTTCTAGAAGAACTGAAGAAGATGACAAGGACGAAGATTGTGACACTTGCGGTGGTTTAGAGAACTCGTATAGTGAAGATTCTTTTTTACTAATGTGGAGATTGAGACTGCAGCGAAGACAACACGAAGCATTAGAAACTGGGAATATCAACTCTTTATGGCATGTTCGTGCTGTGGTATACCAAATTCATCATTTAGTACTAGCGGGTCAAAGTGATAGTAGCAAATGTTCTGTGTTCTACAGAGGTAAGATGAATGAACTAACCGAGGCATGCTCTTTGGTTGATATAGGAGATACATTTTTTGAAAGCGCTGCTTCTAATAATCATACCATTTCCAAGACTGCTTATGATAATAATGATGGGTTCTTCAATTGCTTGACTTGGGGTATGACACTAATGGCACAAATAACTTCTATAAGGTATGACGAAAATAAGAAGGAAAACCACGACTATGATGACGATGAATCGAGACAAAATGTAAGTATGAATCTGAGACAACCATTTGATGCAATTCTTGTGCATTTAGGTGTTGGGAAAAGACAAATGATGGGACTTATTCCTAGAGTACTCAAACACAATATTGCCTTCTTGTTAGCTTCACCTGGCGCATCCGCATCAATTCCCGCTTCAACTAGCGAAGTACTGCTCATACAGCGTTTATTATTTATTGAGCAATTACTAACGATAACTAGTGGTATTAGTGAGCTGCGTCTAGTTGTCCCTACTTTAGTAGAGAATGGTGTGATACACATGATGATTGATGTAATGAAGCCACCAGCAGCATATATTGAAAAAGTTCCTAGTTGGGACGATATATGTGAAGGTAATTTGTTTCCCACACAATCTGAGGCTTCAAATTTTTCCATCTGTGATCGAGATCTAATAAACTATGCCAAACTTTCTTTATATGAGAGTCTTCGCATTGTAATCGATTCTTTTATTTCCCAAATTCTAGACGTACTTTTGTGTAAAAAATTCGCTAGAGATACTTATAATGCTTTGAATGGAACAGAAATATATGTTTGTAGAATTCTATATGAAGTTGAAAGAATGAAGGAATGTGGTGATTGCACACATGTTAGCCATCAAGCGTTTATTATGCAACTCTTATCAATGATTACAAATGGATTATACAATTCTTCACAAGAATCCGGTGAATGGATTCGTTGCGAACATTTTCCAGCTTTAATATCGGAACTTGTTCAAAGAGTTTGCGTATACTCTTATCAATTATCTACAATTTTAATCAATCTTATTGATTGTATTTGTCAAGAAGATGCAGATACACGTGGTATAGTGAAATATTTATTTAAATCAGGAACGTTGAAATCTTTATGGGATGGTATTAAGGGGATGAAAGTCAGTTTAGATTTTGAGATGTTAGTCAGTTTCAATAGAGTTTTAGTGAATATCTGTTCTCTTTCAAAAGATTGTTTGGTATTTGTTATCAAAAACGATATCATTGGATATATTACAAAGGCTGTCTTTTGTAATCCATGCTCTTTATTAACAGAAGCTGACGTCTTACTTGAGGGGGGTCAACCAGTGCAATTTGGTGAGATGCTCTATGAATGGTGTCAAGTTGATGAAAGTGCAGTTGTATATGTAGTAAAAGCTATATTGAATACAATTAAGCAATTTAGTTGTGATAAAAATGATACTTTTGTGCAATGGGACTCGACGAAAGGTTTCGAAGATTCTGTCGTAACACAGTTGTATTTCTCACTTTTAGTTATGTTTGGCACATTATTGGAATGTAGTATGCAAGGAGAAGAAAATGCACAAGGTAGTGAGTTTGGTAAGCTATTTTTGAAAGCTGGTGGCCTCTCGCATTTAATAGACGGCTTATATTCAGCTCACGCGTCAGTACAGTATTTCTTGACAGTGTTTGCTCGTTGGGACACTTTTGCAGTTGAAAATCGTCAGTGTGAGATTGAAAGCATCTATGGTGAAGCAGTGCAAGTAGTAATACTACTCTATCAATGCGACCACAAATGTGTTCTACAATATCTAAAACGTAGTTTACAATTGCGTATGAGTTTTATTAGAACCCAATTTATGGTGTACGCTGACATGTTTGAAGAAATCCCAACTAATGATGTAATTTTTGAAGCAAATCCAACTTCTACTTCTGCCAAGGCTGGAAGAGCAGCTGCTTTCCTTTCCGTTATTTCAGATTCAGTATCAAGTGTGGTAAAATGCAACAATAATAATGATACTAAGATTTTTTTAGATATCCTATCCGAAAAAGGTTCATCACATTTAAAGACTAATGAAGATGATGCTGCTGGAGACCTTAGTTCTGATAACAACCAAATACAAGTAGTCAAGGACGAAGCAAGCAAAACTTACATCAGGATTTTACGTTCACTTTCTTTGTCTTGCTTTGATATGCAATGCATGAATTCAATTTTATGTTCAGAGGTTCCTGAAGTTCAAGCTATTAATAAAAGAAAAGATTTCGTTGACAATACTACAGCTTTTATGGTGAATTTACTATGTGGTAGTGGAATCTTGTTAAAATTGGCTGCAGAAACTTGTAATTGTATTCGTGCTCGAACAGCTCAACAAATAAGATATCGTTCTGCAGTGCATTGGAAAGATGACAGTGATTGTGTTGAGCAGAAAATAGGCGGCATCATATACAAATTGTTTGTTTTTGATTCTGTTAAAGTTAAAGAATATCCAAGCTCTAAATCTAAAACTATTTCTACAGTTACAGGTACATCTGTGTTGCGCGCTATTCGTTCACAAGAAATTGTAGGCGAAGAATCTGATAACCGCGCATTGTGGTACGAATTAGAAAGTGGTGGTTGGGTTAGTCAGCACAAAATACTACGCGATCAAGATGAACAAAGCGTGATGCAAATTGCAGTAATTTCTTCTAAGTGGGATGAAAATATTTCCAAAGCAGCGAAGTCATCTTACAGTGATTTTGAAAGTTTGGCAGATAAAACTTCTGCTAGGCAAGCTGGTGTTTATGTGATAAATGCTATGAGTACAAGTTTAGAAATGTTTTTTACAGAAAAAATTGCTCATATCCATTCTTTATTTATGGCACCAAACGAATTAAAACGTCTCAGTAAGGAAAAGGAACCGTACGAAAGTATTGATAATATCATACCAAATGTAATAAAAATTATACATGGTCTTTGCAAACAAAACAACGCTCCGTCATTGTACGATACTGCAACTAAGAATTGTAGAATTCCTGATTTAACTGCTATCAACGAATTCGATGCAGCATCTGCAGTAGTATATTTACAAGCTTGTTTCATTAGTACAGGTGCTTTATTTGGTAAGAAAATGGTAGCTACAGAAACGGGAGAAGACCCTCGTGGTATGAATATCTTATGCCTTTTACATTCATTATATAACACAGAAGATCTATCTACTTGCATGCTTCATGACATTCTCTGTGCTACTGCGTTGATATTTCAATCGTGCTTACCATGTCCATCTAGCATAACTTCAGAAGAAGCACGATATAAATGGGAATTACGACGTTCAGCATCTCTTAGTGCAGTAGATGAAGTGCTTCATTTCTGGTTTTTATTGCTTTCAAGTGCTTCATCATATATGCACGGGAAAGCAGAGAGCCAAGTAACCGTTCGTAACCTCCGCATACAATTAGACTCTATATATCAAAATGATGGTTCAGATGCACAAAATCTTAACATATTTTTAATGTTTCATGATAGTATTCAACTAGTAGCTCAAATTATATTTCCTTTATTGATCCAACCTGATGTGGTGAAGCTACCACCAGCGGTGCTTGCGAAGGTATTAACGTGTGCAACACAAGCTGTCAACTGTTTTGCCGATGACACTCTGGAACATTGCTATGTGATGAAATTTTTCAATAATAATTTGAATACAGAAAATAAAGATATCTACGATCCAACTGTAGCAATGAACGAAAATTTACCTTTTACAAAATTTAATTTAGAAAATGAAGAAAAGTTGTCAATCGCAGTTGTTTCTGAATTCATGAAAGGATGTTGGCAATCAACTGCAGATAATGTTTTGGGCCTTGATAACATTCTAAGCTATGATCTGCTTGGTTTTACAGTGGGTGGTCCACGAAAAGGCACATGTATAAATAACAATAGACTTTATAAAGGAAGATTTACCCCAGAGTTCACCCCCGCTTTGTACACAGAAACAAGTTTTCAAGAGATAAGAGATACTAATTTTAAAAAACAATTTGAAGAAGTCCTGATGTTAGCAACAAATGCATACAAGGACTTACAAGTTTTACTTGAAACTGTTGTATCCAAATTCTATACCAATCCATTTGTATTTCATCCAATCCTGAGAAAGGAGGATACTCCTGGACAGAAGATGAACCCAAAAAAAGACCCAAAGATGAAAAGATTGTTACCAATAAATCTTTTGCATGATCTTTCAGATACTGAGTGGGACGACACATTGTTGAATGTATTGAATTGTTGTGTTGCTGGTTTGGCAAATGGACTAGAGACACCAAAGAATTTTTTATGTACGTCAAATTGTTGGGAAATTCCACAAAATACTCAAACTATGAATATCCAAATGACGCGTATCCAACCGATGAACAGGCTCGGTGATCATATGACTATGATAGCCGGATACCTTGTAGATGGAAAGTTTAGTCGACTTCACGGAGGGTATCGTGCAGTTGTTGTCACATTGAGTTGGCTTTCACAATCTGTAGTGAAACTTATATCCAAGATGTCTTTAGCAGCGACTCAATCACAAGTGTGTGAGTTAGATGGTTTTCTGCGATCTTTTTTGATACTTTTTATTTGTGGAACTAATAACATTAACCTAACACATAGTAGTGTTAATGAATATGAGGTCGCATGTGCCCATGAAGTACACTTGGATGCTGTTTGCACATTGTGGCATATGCATCCGTTGCTTCTTCCATTCAAAAAGGCTGTTGAAGGTTTTGTGAAATCTTCAGTATCAGAAGATGTTTTTTCAAAAGAAAAGTCTTCTGCGATTCATGTTGCAATGCTTTGCCTGGATGCAATGACTCGTGTTATTGTAAGTTCTTGTAATCTTGAGTCTGTAGTACTTGCACTTGCACCTGTTGTTTCCCTCGCAATGAAGGATCTAATCGATAGCCCTCCAGAGCGTCCGACATTATCATCTTTGCATGCTACAGCATGTCTTGAAGAAGGTGCACCAACAAGAGTGATGTGGGAGTATAAGTTGCGCTTTATGGCTTTGTTTTATCCTACATTTACAGACACAGTAACTACCCTGTCATCATCGTCGTCATCATTCTTCGTTGAAAAAAGAAACACATTACCTGATTTACAATTGCATTGCTCTTGGAGAAGCGATTGGACTTGGTCTGATGAATTTGCATATATATTTTTCAGTTCTCAGATTGAAGCGCTATTTAAGCAAAAGTTCAATACAAGACCTTGTTCATTGCCAGAATTAGCTGTTTTCGATGCCTACATTCTTCCGAAACCAGAATTTGTCACTATATCTCCTAGTTTCAATACAATTCATGATAATGACACAAAAACGTTGATGCTGTTACGTACCAACACATCATCAGAGAATGTGAGTGTTGGCTGCAAACTTTTTACATATCTATTTACTCGTTTAAGTAAAGAAGAACACTCTTCCCCTGGTGACGATCGTGAAATTGACGTGGGAATTTTAATTTCTACAGTCCAGTATCTATTGCATCAAACTCTTGTAGCTGATCGAGATTCTGTTAACGATGTTATTAAAGACATACTTGAACCCAAGTTCGAAATTTTTGAAAAGCTTCATAGTCTTATTCAAGGCATATACCCTACTCTAGAAAATGGATCATCTGCTTTACACCATCTTACTTCTTCCTTATTACAAGCAACAAATTTTGCTTGCAGTAATTGGAATCATTCTTGCAGCATTGAACAGGATGCGTTCAATTCCCTACTTGTAGGTATGGATTTCACTACCTTATTTTCCAAAAATAATGTTTCATCATTTCCCTATGACGAAAAACAATTGGCGGAGGTACTGAGTGTCACATGGGCAAACGTGTTTCAAAGAGATCCTCTCCTGTTCTGTAGAGCGTTAGATAATGCATCACTTGCTCGTATATGGAAAGAACGATGTCCTGAATCGCTTAAGTTAGAATGGTTTCGCCAAAATCTCAAGACAGATATTAGCGATCCAATGGCAATGGATAGTTTCCCTCCGAAAACATTTGCTCCTGCTCTATTCAGTAGTGGTAACTTAATTTGGAATAATCCGATTTTAGAAGTAGGTGCCAACAAGTTCTGTAATACCAGTGTTCGCAATGATTCTAAACAGACAGAAGTCGAAATGAATCAGAATGAGCGCACTCATACATTCGGAAAAGTAACAGCGGAATTACTTCTTTCACAAATAAAGGAATATTGGAAAAGTTTACTTACATTTACGGAAAATCCTAATCCTAATGAAATTCAAGCTAAACGTCGCTATTCTACAATAGATTTCCAACTATCGCAATCACTGTTAGCGTTTGCTGACATGCTGCATACATTTACTCCTGCTTCTTATTTCTGGGATCTTTTTGCTGGAGTTCAATCTGTTTTAAACATTTCTGATGCTGATGCTGATGCTGATGCTGATGCTGACGCATCAAAAGTAAGTGATGCAGATACTTTGTGCAAGTTTGTTTTGAAATCACTATTATTTCCTAAAAACTTGTTTGCTCATAATAATTCTTCTGTAGTAAACCTTACTGAGAGTATGTTTTTTGGTTCAAAAGTGCGTATGGCAGCTCTATATTTCATAGCAGCCCATCTAGTGCATGAAGTCACAGCGAAGTACACTGCCTCCATAATTGCGCAGGAGGTCAAAGTAACCGAAGAAATTAGTAATATTTACCATCGTTTTCGACAAACAAAAGTTATAGCAAAAAGTATTTCGGATTTGATGAATAATGGTGATATTTCTGAATGGAATAGTAAGGGAAACTTTGCTTGGAATTTGCGTTCTGTGACTGCAACTTTACGGGAACAAGGTTTTTTTATGAATATGACAACAATTTACAGCAAAACATTGACAATTGTTGCTAGTATGGCTCGAAAAGAAACAGAAATTACAGAGCACTTAACCGAATGTTTGCATCATTTTGGAAAATTTATTGAATCTTCACTACCAGAATTGTTACATGTGTGGCATATTGATTGGAAAAAATCATATACACCAGAAGAAACCCCTACAAACAGTCCTTCAATTTCCATGTTTCCCAATCAAGAAAATCCTATGTCGCTCCCAGTGTTCTTCTCCATAGGAGAACAAGACCCCGATCAGACTCCTGGAACAGTAGAGTGGCCTACAGATGCTAATCTTAAAACTGAAGTAGGACTAGATTCATTACATGCGCCTGGATTATCACCAGCTCGTGCCTTCGGACAATTACCAACTCCTGAATTTGGAAAGAAAGATGATGAATTCGAAGACGATTGGGTTTCGGGAGATGAAAAGTCAGGCGAAGCTAGTGTTATTGGAAATGGCAGTGGAAATGACAGTGAGGGCGATTGGGAGTCATTTGATGAATGCTCTGATGGTCGTTCTGACTCAGAGCAGAGCATTCCTCTTGCACCGAATGCCTTCTCGGGGGGATTTGGGATGGATTCGGATGAAAACGATTCTTTTAACTATGGAAGTTTTTCTGGGAATTCTGGAAATTCTGATGATGACAATGATGATGACAATGATGATGACAATATGTCAATACAGCGCCGCAGGAGGCGCCAACAAACATTGTCACCACGTTCAGCACGTCGACGTTCTGTTGCTGCACAAATGATGCCTGGTTCCAATAGTGTATGGAGTTCTCCCGAATTCAACAATCAAGTTTCTCCTGCACGTGGTAGGACAGAGTGGGGCCGCCCAGGTCGTCACAGACAGCCTGTGTTAGGTTCCGACAGCGACGAAGATACTATCGATACTAGCGAGGAAGAAGACGATGATTCATCGCTAGAAAATTTCCAGGAAGACGAGACAGATGATGATCTGACGGAATCCGAATCTGATGAATTCAGTCAAGATAGTGATGATGACAAATCTTGGCCTGAAGAATTGCTTGAGACTAATGAGAAAAACAAAAAGCAGCAGACTCACCAAAGTGCTAATGAGGAAAGTAGTTTACTGCACCCAATATTATCGAAACTGAGATTTCGTCCAAACTCATATCTATCATTAGTTAGCATGGAAATGGTACCAAGTGAACTGTCTTCCAATGGTCTAGGTTCCCGTACTTGGAGTACTGACTACCCAGCTGTGGAGAGAATATTTAACAGCAAATTTAAATACGACAGAAACAGTTATATGCTCCGCCAATCAATGTCTGGAAGGTGTATTTTGGCTGAATTGGGAAGATATTTTATTTCTGTAAGCAACGATAAGGCGAAAGATACCGAGAGCACTACAAGTAAAGAAGATAAGACACCAACTATGATTTTAACTTCACAGACCATTGTGGAAAATGCACACAAGGTATCAAATATTTCAATTGATTCCACTGAAGGTACAATGATGGCAATGTCTATATGGAGCCTTTCCTTGCAGCTTGCTTATATGCCTGAAAAGTATCCCGAAGATTACCGAAAGTCATATGATAATATTCGAGATTTGATGCAACACGCTCAACCTCCGAATTTACGTTTGCCAATAATCTTTTTGCGTGTTTTACTTGCAGTTTTAGAAGGTTGCCCAAAGGATATCGAGTCTTCTATACATGAGTTTGCTCCAGAGAGCGTATCATGGCCAATTGCAGCATCACTTGATTCTATTATGAAAGAAAAGAAAGATAGGAATCCACGAACATTATTTGCTGTTCTTTCTTTAGTTCAAAATTTAACTCAGGATTGTTACAGAAATATCAACGAAATTGATTCAAACAAGAGATGTACGGAGTGTGAAGGTGTAGCATTGGAGAACAACCCTAACAGTTGCCATGAAGCGAGAATACCCTTGAATTTATTTGAAGTTCCTGAATCTGCAAAAATACTTGAGCATCTGTTCCAGTGTGTGCTTCAAAGCTGGCATTCATCTCTAAGTGATCCCAACGCCGCAGTTATAGGTCGTTTAATTAAAACTATGTGGCGCATTATGAAGCATAGGATAGAAAATGGTGTTGAAAATTTTAAAGATGGACACATGTCGTCACATCTACATCTTCATTCTTGCGGTATATCCGATGACATGTTTGACTCACTTGCTGATATGTATTTGAGATTTGATTGCGAGGAACCAATATTCTGGTTGCGTCTTCGCAAAATTGTCACATTTTTGTGCGGGTTCGCGGAACACACAGATGAAGCACGCCGTGAGAGTTCACTTGATAAATGGCGAAGATTACGTTCTCAATTTGTCCTTCCAGTTGCTCAAAAGCTGACCGCGCAATTGAATGATACATTGGCAGAGATGGTTGAACCTTTGAAAATCTACTCAGAAACTCTCATGGAGTTGAATAAACCAAAAGAGGATTTACTTGCTCCTTCTACAACTGCGACCGAGTTACCCATAAGTCCTGAGCTTCCAGCCCCTTCGCATGAAATGAGGCTTACCAGAATCCTGAGATTCCTGTCCTCAGTACCATTAAGTGTACTAGGTGAAAAAGATGAAGACGTTTATAATGCCATTAAAGAACTGCAAGAAGCTCCTACTTGGAAAATTCTTTCGGAAAACTTGCAGCATTCTCTTAATGCTGAAATTGCACTTCGTTTACTCAGCGGACAGCAAACGATTGAAGGAGAAATGACAGCAGTCCCAATGGAGAGAAGTAACTCAAGCCGTAGTGATGGAGGAGGTTTAAGTCCAAGACGCAATGTAGTTTCTAGTCCAAGAATATCCCGAACAGCATCAAAAAATGAAAGAGAACACGAGGAAGAAGATGGAGAAGTTGAAGTGAACCAATTACGCATCGTTTCTGCTGCTCTGATGCGCTTCAGCCCAGCAGTTGAAGCATACTTTAACGTCATGTGCGCAAATGTCCAACTTACTCCACCCATGATGGCAATTGGCTCTAGTAGTGCTGAGGTTTCTCACTTATCACTGAATAGGTCTTTTGTAAACTTGGATTTGAAAGCTTTGCGACGTGATGGTGATGAGCAAGATGAAGATAATGACAGAGGAGAGGCAAAATCACTTAGCCAGTTTGCTGTACCAGGCATGCGCTTTCGTAATAAGAGCAGCTCATCTATTTTCCATGAAAAATTAGACGATGAGAAACTATCAGCGCGTCTTTCTAAGTTTGCATCCAATAACCGTCTTCTATTGAATGCTCGTTTGAAGCAACACGTGAGATTACTTGAAGGACCTTTTATCGCCATGTTAGTATTACCTGAATGCCGAAGATATTTGGATTTTTCTGTTAAAAGAAAATATTTAAATTTATATCTTGAGAGAATACGGCCTGAAATTAACGATGGAAGTTCCAATAATACACATAATACACATTTATCAGTGCATGTGTCTCGCGACCAAATCTTTGAAGATACCATGCATCTCTTTCGGAACACTGAGAAGGGAGAACTACATTCAAATCTAATCGTATATTTCGATGGCGAGGAAGGAATAGATGAAGGAGGACTTACACGTGAATGGTATAGTTTACTTACTAAAGAAATATTTCGTCCTCATTATGAAATGTTTTTGCCTACAGGAGATGGTGTGACTTATCAACCAAACCCAGCCAGCGCTCGCAATAGTGAGCATCTTAAATACTTCAAATTTGTTGGACAACTTATTGGTAGAGCCATTGTTGATGAACAAGTTTTAGATGTGCACTTTACTCGAAGTTTCTACAAACACATGCTTGGTCAACATGTTTCTTTCCGTGATTTTAAAATGGTGGATGCTAGCCTATATAAAAACCTCACAATGATTCTAGAGTTTAATTTGGAAGATCTTGGGTTAGATTTAACTTTTAGTATAGAACCTGAAGATGGTGTAAGTAGTGAAGTTATTGATTTGATTCCAAATGGTAAAAACATTGATGTAACTGAAGACAATAAAGCAGAGTACGTGAGATTAATATGTCATCATAAAATGACAGCTTCTGTAAGATCACAACTAGATGCTTTCCTAGAGGGTTTTTATGAACTTATTCCTCACGAGCTCATATCTATCTTCACTCCACAAGAGCTAGAGTTAATACTAGGCGGGATGCCTGATATAGATATCGATGATATGGAAAATAACACCTCTTACTCAGGTTATCAACGTACAGATGAGACTATAGTGAATTTTTGGAGTATAATACGACGCTTTACAATGGAAGAAAAGGCACTATTTGTACAATTTGTTACTGGTAGTGCAAAAGTTCCATTGGATGGATTTGCCGCACTCCAAGGTAGTGAAGGTGTACAAAAACTTTCAATACACAAAGCTTATAATACGGATCTTTTACCCACAGCACATACCTGCTTTAACCAACTTGACCTACCAGCATATGAAGATGAAGAGACATTGAAAGAAAAACTTCTCGTCGCTTTGCGTCATGGTTCTGAGGGGTTTGGATTTGCATAAAAAAATCTGTAGATAGGTAGTTTAGTCATAGACATAGACAGTTTTAGATTAACGAACAACACGAAGGTTCGAAACAGAGAGTAGAAGAAACCACATGGTATCGGCTTGGCCTCTTCTCTTCTCACATTTGTCACTTATTATATCTATTTCACATAAAAAAAATAAATAATTTGTTCTATATTTATTCAAACTTTTATATTCTATTCTATTCTATTCTATAGTTACTTTAGGTTTTTTAATTTTTTACTTGTAATTTATTTCATTACTTGATGATACTCTACACACTTTTAAATGCAGCAAGTGTTTCTTTCAATTTCTTTTTACTTTCACGAAGTTGTTGTAAGCCATCAGATAAGATGGAATAATCAGAGTTCTTATTGCTATGAAAATCAACATCAGCATCAGTATCAGTTCGTTTTGCTGGAGAGTTGTGTTGTGAATGGAGAAACTCCTCAAATTGCTGTATTCGACCAATAACAAGATTTTCATGAAGACGAGTTGCTGATTCTTGAGCACTTGGAGATTGTCTATATCTGACAGGACTGAGAAATTTGTCTTGCAACTGGTTCCCTAACCATGTAGGACTTGCGTTCATCATGTTTGTATCTGTATTATCGGTATATTCAAGGTTTAAATTCATTTTTCTCTCAAGTGATGCAGGTATTGGATTCCGTACTGGTGCTGGTACTGGTACTTCTTGCTGCGTAATGCGTACGACAGTTTCCTTCTCTGGCTTTGGTAAAGGCTTTATACCGCTAGCGACAAGATTGCGTATTTGCATATCTGTAGATCTTATTTTTCGTTGTAAAGCCTCATTGTGTGCCTTTTGTGCAGACCATTGCTTTTGTAATTCTCCAATTTTGGTCATCGTATTTGCTTGAGCACGACTCCATGCAATACTCAGGGCAAGGATTTCATCTCGGGATGAACAAACTGCATGTGAATGACTATTTTGAGTCTCAAAAAATATATTTCCTGCTGCTACACCTTCACCTTGAAAATTTTTATTATGAGATTCAATTGAAGCATTGACATTCTTAATCATATCTTTCAAACGTTTAACTTTATCATTTTGACTATTCTGTGAGTCCTCTTCAATTTCATTGGACTTCTTATAGAGCATAGCACGAAGTTTACTCATTTTACCAACTCCTTCGGCTGATTCTTCATCATTCACTTCATTCTCAAACAATGCATTAGTTGCCAAAGACGGACGTGCCTTTTTTTGTATCATCTTTTTCCATAATTGAAATGACGGTTTGGAATGAGAACCCCAACCAGGAAGAGCTTGAAGAGGTGTTGTGGTCGGCTCCTGTTGCTTGACACCTGCAGTAGCTAATTTATACCCTCCTGGACTGACGCCAAAGCTCATATTTCTCAAAAATGACTCTATACGTGTATAGCCTCCAACTCAAAGCAAAGTTTTGTCGTCAAAGTGTCCTCAAACACGTTTACTGACATGGGACATGTGGGTCGATGTTTGGAAATGATCGAAAGACGTTTACAAAACAGAACAATCAAGAATGAATGCAACAATCAACGAACAGAGATACGTTTTCGTAGAGTAGTTATACAGGATCAGGAGACAGTACCCAGCAGTGAGATGTTTCCAGCCAGGTTTCATCTTTGTCATATTCAACCCAATGATGCCGAGTAAGTACATTAGGACTGATGATGACATAAAAGTAGCCGTGAATCATTGGTGTACTGATTCTGTGGCAGCTGAGGCGAAGTATGGGCATATCAGTAAATGGAAAACATCACTGGTTACCAATATGAAGTCGCTATTTCATGAGAAGAGAAACTTTAATGATGATATTAGCAAGTGGAATGTGAGCAATGTCACTGATATGAGTTGCATGTTCAGTGGAACATACATAGTAAAAAACTCCTTTAATGGGGATATCTCTGGATGGAATGTCAGCAGTGTTACTAACATGGGAGAGATGTTCGGTGAATCACCCTTTAATGGGGATATCTCTGGATGGAATGTCAGCAGTGTTACTAACATGGAATACATGTTCTGTAAGACACCCTTTAATGGGGATATCTCAGGATGGGATGTCAGCAGTGTTACTAACATGTATGCCATGTTCCATCAGACACCCTTTATTGGGGATATCTCAGGATGGAAGATTTCAGACTCCTGTGCTACTAATTTAATGTTCCTTGAGTGTCCAATTCAAGAAGAACACAAGCCTACAGGCGGGAATTCAGAGTATGAAAGTGACAGTGAGAGTGAAGATGAGGTAGTGGATTACTAAGTAGTTTCTAATGGGATGTGAGCAATGTTACTGACATGAGTTCTATGTTCAGTAATACACCCTTTAATGGGGATATCTCTGGATGGGATGTCAGCAGTGTTACTAACATGAGTGCCATGTTCATTGATTGTCCTATTTCTGAAGATCATAAGCCTGCAGTATCCACAAATTGGTCTCTT